>JDSF01000048.1_pt1 | contig 112040 bp, 116 predicted proteins | sample 199441 | NCBI WGS metagenome assembly JDSF01 (sample SAMN02592751, study PRJNA231836) | bioreactor metagenome | isolation source: continuous culture bioreactor denitrification-DNRA | place: Germany: Bremen
TTCCAAAACTACAAAAGTTCTGGCAATATGGTATTAAGAATTCGATCCATAACTTTAGGTGTTTTTGAATAGTAACTGTCAGCTTGATCATTCATTGTGGCACCATCGTATCCTGGAATATCTGTAACACCTCGAATAACAATTAGAGGGATATCGTTTAATTTACATATATGTGAGACTGCAGCAGATTCCCAATCTGCTGCTAATACACCAAGCGGTTCTAATGATTGTCGAACGAGCAAATCAATATCCTGGTCGCCAGTGGCAATCCGTCCAATGTGAATTCCGAGGTTTTTTAAGGTACTCTATATGTTCTACGTCTAGTTTAGAATCAAGGTATGGGAAAAAGGGAACATCTTGAACTGTAAATCTATCAATACAGTCATAAAAAACAGTTTCACTAGCAATTACAATATCTTCAGGGTGAAGAGCACTACTAACGCCGCCACAAGTGCCACATACAAACATCTTTTCAGGAGCCCATGTGCTAATTGCGTATTGAGCGGCGCCCGCAGCCTTGGTTTTGGAGTATCCTGAAAAATATAACCTACATGACTTATTTCCAATTATCGTGTCAAAATACGGTCCGTATGGTGTTGCATGTGTATCTTTAACATTATACATGTCACATATAGAGTGCCATTCGGTGTTACTTGCAATCTGAACTGCTATCATTTATGTTATCCTCCTTGAGTTTAGTCTAGTCATTGAATAAAAATCAAATCTGTTATGTAGAAGAATATCATCATATTCGTCACTGTCAATTTATTATTTCTTTCAATTTGTAAATAATGCCATAGATTTGAGGGTATCTTTGGAGTACGATGAATTAAAGGATGTGAGAATATGCAGACAGAACATATTAAAAATAGATTATCTGGTGAAGCCAGTCCTTATCTTCTACAGCATGCGAACAATCCGATAGACTGGTACCCCTGGGGTGAGGAAGCATTTGAACGCGCCAGGTCAGAAGACAAACCGATATTTCTAAGTATTGGTTATAGCACTTGCCATTGGTGCCATGTTATGGCGCATGAGTCTTTCGAAAATGAGAGTGTTGCTGAAGTGCTAAATAAGAATTATATTGCCATAAAAGTTGATAGAGAAGAGCGTCCTGACATAGATCATGTTTATATGACTTACTCTCAAGAAATGACTGGGAGTGGTGGGTGGCCTCTAAATTTAATTTTACGTCCAGATGGCAAACCATTTTTTGCATCAACCTATTTGCCAACATACGACAAAGGTGACCATAAAGGTATTTCAACACTGTTAAATGAAGCTAAAGAGCTTTATTCAAATGGAAAAGATAAAGTAGATGCATTTTGTGATCGTGTACATAATGGCGCATCTAATCTTCAATCGGCGGACTCAGGTCCAGTTATATCTAGAAGGACTTCGCTTCAGAGCGTTTTAGATGCCCTCATGGAGAATTATGAAGGGGAATACGGAGGTTTTTCTAAAGCCCCTAAGTTTCCGATGCCTCACTTCGTTTTAACAGCTTTATATGCAAGTGAAGCCTTTGACGTGCCACGAATAAGAAATGCTGCTGAGAATACACTTATGATGATGCGTCAGGGCGGTATATATGACCAAATAGGATTTGGGTTTATGCGATACGCAACGGATGATAAATGGATTGTCCCGCATTTTGAAAAAATGTTGTACGATAATGCACTATTAATATTCACATATACCGAAGCCTATAGATTAACGGGCCGAATTGGTTACGCAGAAACTGCCCATGAAATGATAAAGTATCTGAATGACGAGATGCTTTCACCAAGTGGTGGGTATTATGCAGCTCAAGATGCTGATACTGAAGGTCATGAAGGCGCATACTACTTGTGGACACCTGACGAAATTAGGGATGTTATAGGTGAGAGCCTTTCTGGTGCGGTATCAGATATGATAGGTGTTCTTGGTGAACCCAATTTTGAAGGTAAGTGGATACCAAATAGAATAGAATGTTCTGGCAAAATGGATGATGATTTGTGGAAGACGGTTAGAAAAGATTTATACGAATATAGGTTGAAAAGAGAAAGACCAAGTATTGATAAAAAAAATTCTTACGGGTTGGAATGGACTGGCTGTAGCAGCTTGGCACGTTCTGGTGCTATTCTTAAAGAAGATGAGTATATAAGACAGGCTATGAGTATACTTAATAGAATTGGTGGAAATGACGATCCTGATCAACTTCTTAGAGGTTTTATTGGTGAAAGACATTTGGGCCCTGCATATTTTGAGGACTATGCATATATAATATGGGGACTGATTGAGCTATTTAAAGCAACAAAAATGCCCGTATTCTCGTTACAGGCAAAGTCTTTGGCAAGGTACTGTGAAAGGGTCTTTAAATTGCCTGGAGGCGGATACGCTATGTCAGGAGACCGACATGAGAAGCTTGTTCTCAGACCGGTTCAGTTAAATGATCAAGCCATGCCAAGTGGGAATGGAATTCATTTATGGAACTTGTTAAGGCTTTCTTCATTAGGGGAAGACGAAATGTTGTTACATGCTGCAAATGAACATGAAGCCTTTATGAGAATGGAATCAGCAATACGTCCGCTGAGTACTGCATCGAGTGCTATTGGTCTTTTGAGAACAGGTAGATTGCAATAGTTTAACTTCAGAGGAAAAAATGTCAAAGGGGAAATTTTAATCAATATAAATGTCAATTAACAAGAAAAAGCTGAGGAGAATTCACATTTCCTCAGCTTTGATTTTGTATCAGATTATTCTTTGAACAATACCTTGATATATGCCTTCATATAGTCTGGTAAATCAGGTGGTCTTCTGCTTGAAACAATATGCTCATCTACAACAACTGGTTCATCTAACCAAGTTGCACCTGCGTGTACCAAATCATCTTTAATGCCTGGTGTGCTGGTTACATTTCTTCCATTTACTATATTTGCTGAGGTTAGTACCCAGCCCGCATGGCAAATGTGTCCAATGGGTTTACCTTTAGCATCCATAGATTTTACGATATCAATGACTTTTTCGTATCTTCTGAGCTTGTCTGGCGCCCAGCCGCCTGGAACCAATAGTCCATCATATGTGTCTGGATCAACGTCCTTTAATGCAATGGTTGCTTCTGCGGGTACGCCGTATTTGCCATAGTAGACTTTCTCTTTTTCTGGTGCTGCTAGATCAACAGATACACCAGCTTCACGAAGTCGAAGCACAGGGTACCAAAGTTCTAAGTCCTCAAAATCTTTTTCTAAGAGACAAAGAACTCTCATGTCCTCTTTCATATTTACCCCTCCTTAATTCATAATAATATGATGCCCAGACTTTGGATATTGAAACGTTAAATTTAAAAGTGAATATGTAATGAGTACAAATGTGAAATTTATATAACAATTAATTCAAAGAACATTAAAAATGTTATAATGATTATGGAAATTTAATTAAGGAGGCGTAATAAATGAAACTTATCTTGAAAAATGAAACTGGTCAAAATGACAATAAGGTGTATGTACAATTTGAAGGTGGAGAGTTCACTGGGGCGTTAACAGGAGCGTTTTCTGATCTTTATGAAGTACATGAGAAGTCAGAACGATTTGAAAAGAAAGCTGCTACAGTGTTTGCTAATACATGGGTTGATAGTGGTGTTCTTAAATCTGCGGCTGTTGTACAAGCGGGCAAAGGCAGTTTAAAAGAAACGTATAAAACTGGCAAAGCAATTGTTCAATATGCACAGGCTCAAAAGTTTGAAACGGTTGAAATTGAACTTCTAAACCTTGACGGTGTACAGGACAAAACTGAGTTTGTACGTAACCTTGGTATTGCATTATCAGAATCAGCATATAAATTTGACACATATAAAACAAGTGATAAAAAAGAAGAAAAATTAGAAGTGAATGTGGTTCTTCCTAATGAAGATTCTCTAAAGCAAGTTTTTGAAGAAGGCTCTAAACTAGGTGAAGGTACTAAAGTAGCAAAAATGTTGGTCAACGAACCTGCAAATATAATGTTACCAGAAAGAATGGCTGATGAAGCTGTTAAAGCTGGTAAGACATTTGGCTTTGAAGTTAAAGTTATGGAAGATGCAGAAATTGAAGCTCTTAATATGCCAGCCTACCTAACGGTTGCAAACGCTAGTGAAAATAGACCGAGACTTATAGTTATGGAGTACAAAGGAAACCCTGGAAATTCTGAAGAGATCCTTGGTCTTGTAGGTAAAGGGTTATCTTTTGATACTGGCGGCTATTCACTTAAGCCTCCAGCAAGTATGACGACTATGAAAACGGACATGGGTGGCGCAGCTGCTGTTATTGGTGCTATGTCTGCCATTGCTAGCCAAAAGCTCAATGTCAATGTTACTGCGGTTGTAGCTGCATGCGAGAACATGATTTCAGGTGGAGCGTATAGACCTGGCGACATTATTAATTCACGTGGTGGCAAAACAATCTTCATTAAGAGTACGGACGCAGAGGGTCGACTGACTCTTATCGATGCGATCGATTATATTATCAAGGATCTAAAAGTATCACGTGTTGTAGATATTGCAACTCTGACAGGAGCACAAGTCATCGCTCTTGGAATGACAGTGACTGGCGCTGTATCAAATAATGATGAGTTCTGGGCTAAGATGGAGTCAGCATCTAAAGTTTCTGGCGAAGATGTTTGGAGAATGCCACTTACAGAGGAAATTGTTGAGTCAATTAAACACAAAGAAGCAGATATTACGAATGCCGTTCGTGAAGCTGGTATGATTACTGCAGGTGCATTCATTGGTGAGTTTATTGACGAAACACCTTGGATACACCTAGATATTGCTGGTCCTAGTTGGACAGAAAAGCCATTTGGTCTAACAACTTATGGTGCTACTGGTGTTGGGGTAAAAAACCTGTATTATCTTGCTAAAAGTTTTGAGTAGACGTTTAAAGCTCCGATTCAAATAAGATACAATTTTGAGTAAGATATAATATTGAATAGCAAATTATATGATGAAAAAGGCGTTCCGTGAATCGGAACGCCTTTTTCTGCAAGATTTTTAATAAAGCGGGTATAGATTAATTGAAAGGTTTAAATTGGAACGGGGTGAAAAGATGAGGGTGTTTGTCGGACTTGAACTCAGTGATGAAGCTATGAGTGAACTAAAGCGTGTTCAGGAAAAAATCAAACCTTACGTTGAGCGTGGAAATCTTACAAGGGTAGACAATTTTCATTTAACCCTGTGGTTCTTAGGAGAGATTCATGAGGATTTGCTCAAACTTGTGACACATGCTGTGGAAAATGTTTCTATGCACTATGGTCCTTTTGAGATAGAGCTTGGGGACTTAGGGGCATTCCAAAAGAAAAACCGAAAAATTCTATGGGCTGGTCTTTCTGGTGGAACACACCATCTTGAGACGCTGTTTATTGCTCTTGAAAAGGAGTTTAAGCTATTAGGGATACATTCTGATCCTAGAGGGCTAAATTCCCATATAACCCTGGGGAGGCAGTTACGACTGCTTGACTCAGTATCAGATCTAAAGGAAAGATACAAAGTTCATCCAGTAAAATCTAAAATAAGCTATTTAACGATCTTTGAAAGTAAGAGGGTGGATGATGTTTTGACATATGTTCCGATTTCTAGAATTGAACTGACCAAATAAAGGGGATGAAGTCATGCAAGAGGCGAAATATTATGAGCAGCTGTCTGATGGAAGGGTACATTGTGAGCTATGCCCTCACCAATGTATTATTTCAAATGGGAAACATGGGAAGTGTCGTGTAAGATACAATAAAGAAGGTGTATTGGTTGCAAACACATATGGATTAATTACGTCAGCAAGCTTTGATCCTATAGAGAAAAAACCGCTTTATCATTTTAAACCAGGAAAATCCATATTCTCAGTTGGAAGTATGGGATGCAATTTTCAGTGTGATTTTTGTCAGAATGCACATATAGCTCTTGGAGAACCGACTGGGGACATGACAAACACAGAAAAACTTCTTGAAGTTATGGGAACACGAGAAGATAACATCGGCATAGCTTTTACTTATAATGAACCAGTTGTTGGCTATGAGTTTATGCTTGATATGGCAAAAGCTGCAAAGGCAAAAGGATATAGTACAGTCTGTGTGAGTAACGGTTTTATTATGCCCGATCCATTAAGTGAGCTTCTGGATTATATGGATGCCTTCAATATAGATTTAAAAGCCTTTAACGATAGGTTTTATCACCAAGTATGCCGTGGTGAACGTGCACCAGTTATGGAGACTATAAGGCGTATTGCAAAGAACTCTCATGTTGAGGTGACAATTCTTCTGATTCAAGGTGAAAATGACGATCCAGAAGAACTCGAAGCAATGTTTGCATGGTTGAAAGATATTAGTCCTGATATCCCGCTCCACTTGAATAGGTATTATCCACATCATAATTTTGTAAAGCCAGCAACACCACTGTCTGTTCTACTTAAGGCAGAAACCCTGGCGAAAAAGTATCTAAACTATGTTTATATTGGCAATGTTGAGGACGTTGATAGAAACACATATTGCCCCAGTTGTGGTGTTAAAGTTGTTGAGAGAGATCACTCTCATACAAAAGTATTACTTGATAAGAATACGTGTCACGCATGTGGAACACATATACCAGTGAAATTATAGTGAGTACGTGTAACAAAGGAGGAAAGTATGAAAGATATTATTGTTTTCACAACACCTACATGACCTTACTGTTCAACGGCCAAAGAGTTTCTTCGGCAAAAGGGCTTTAAGTTTATTGAAAAGGACATAACAGTCGATGTTGAAGCGAGAGACCTATTACGCAATAGTGGAATCATGGGCGTACCAGCGTTTAATATCGGCGGTGAGATGGTTGTGGGTTTCGATAAGGAAAAAATAGAAGAGCTTGTAGACTATAGTGTCATTGACTGTGAAAAATGCTTCGCAAAGATGCGTCTTCCAAAAGGTGCAGGAAAGGTAAGAGTTACCTGTAAAAGTTGTGGTCATCAGTTCGAGACTGAAAACTAGAAACTATATAATGATCAAGAGATATACCAAGTTGTATCAATAGAAAAAGCCAAGGCTAAAAAATGAGCCTTGGCTTTTGTCTTTTCAATAATTATTTAAGTTAAAGCTTCTTAGAAATCGCTGCAAATCCGCCGATGATCACAAGACCAAGAATCATGATAGGACCGGCTCCGCCTTCGAAACCGCTTGAAATACCACCGTATGCAACAAGTGCAACTGTTACAGGAATTACGTATTTAACCATAGCATACCAGAATTCAAATAGACCGAATGCAACTTTTCCACCGTTAGTGATTTCTTCTTTAAGTTCTTCTTTGTTAAGTCTCCAACCAGCGAAGATACATAGTAGCATACCACCGATAGCTAGGAAGACCTTATCTGTAAGAAGGTCAAAGACGTCGAATGCGCCTTTACCAAACAGAACAGGACCTAGACCACCAAGAGATAGAGAAGCTAGTACACAAAGTACAGCCATAACAGCTGAAGTACCAATTACAGCTTTCTTTCTTTGGAATCCTTTTTCATCCATTAGGTATGCAACAACAACTTCCAGTAGTGATACTGAAGAAGTAAGTGCTGCAACAGTAAGTGCAACGAAGAATAGGATCGAGAACATAGTGCCAGCGCCACCCATTTCAGCGAAGATAGTAGGAACAACTACGAATACAAGGCCAGGGCCTGCAGCTGGTTCCATACCGAATGAGAACATTGCTGGGAACATTGCGATACCAGCTAGAAGTGCTACAGCTGTATCCATTACAGTTACGATTGCTGCGTTACTTACCAGGTTTTCTTCTTTGTTTAGGTAAGAACCATATGTAATCATACATCCCATACCAAGTGAAAGTGAGAAGAACGCTTGACCAAGTGCTGCCAGGATAACACTACCATTGATCTTAGAGAAGTCAGGTGTGAATAAGAACTCCATACCAGCCCATGCGCCAGGAAGCATTAAACCACGACCTGCGATGATAAGCAGGATTACGAATAGTAGAGGCATAAGAACCTTACCAGCTGCTTCGATACCTGATGATACACCTTTTGCTACGATAGCGATGTTAAGTGATAGGAATAGAACCATCCATAGTAGAGGTTCAAAACCACTTGTGATGAATCCGCCAAATACGTCGCCAATACCAGCTGGGTTACTTAGAAGGCCTGTAGCTGATTTAAATATGTAAGCTATAGCCCAACCGCCAACTACTGGATAGAAGCCCATGATTAAGAAACCAGATAATACCCCAATAACGCCAGTAAACGTCCATCTTTTGTCGACAGACTTGAATGCGCCTACAGCAGCAAGTTGTCTTCTTCGACCAACAGCAAATTCTGTAAGCATAACACTGAAACCAATAAGTGCAACAAAGAATAAGTAAACAATTACGAATGCGCCACCACCATTAGTACCTGCTGTGAATGGGAAACGCCAGATGTTACCTAGACCAACCGCGGAGCCTGCTGCAGCCATAATAAAGCCGAGTCGAGAACCCCAATTTTCTCTTTTCTGCATAAGATTCGTCCTCCTACAAAATGTGATATATAAAACCGAAGAAGAGTATACCATATTTATTACATGAATGTAACATAACTTAGGGTAAAAATGGCGGATTTAGGTGTCTTTTGAGCCAAAATATTAAGATTAGTTAACTTTGTTTATGCTGTAAAAATTTTTGGTACTCAACAAGTATTTAATCCTTACATTGATACACTAAATTTTCCACATTATGATAAATATGTTCACCTCCATTTCAACTACTTACCCTAAATAATAGTCGAAAAACTGGGAATAGTCAAAAAATTGTGTAAATATTCGTGAGTTTTTGTAAATTACGTATCTAAACAATAACGATATTCATTCTACATGGTGTTTTCTATCGTTTTATTTACATCTTTTCGTAAATGTTTAATTTCTGTAATAAATAATTGTGGGTCTCTTAAGTAACATTTTTATAACAATGCACTTGAAGCGTTTGATTTAGGGTATAAGTCTGTTATACTGATTAAGAGTCAAATGTAAGGAACAGGAATATTCTTTTAGGGAGGTGTATGAAATAGATATGTTGACAATTAAACGACAAGAAGCGCCAGGACTGGCATAAGTCAGTTGACGAGGACAGGGTTTATCGAAATATTCGGCGGGTGCCCTGCGGTAACTCATTACCGTTAAAGTCTTGTAAAAGCACGGAGTGATCTGTGTCACAAATCAAGATAGATGAGAATTGAAAAAATGGGCTTAATTGAGTGCATCTCCTAAGTGTATGCGCTTTTTTTGTACGAACTTTAGAGGCCAGAAGGGTCTCTTTTTGTTTTTTTGGAAAGAATTTAACAAGACAATTTCAAATAAGAAATTCATTAATCCTATACATTGACTCAAGACGAATATACAAAATGTAAAGAATCGAAGGGAGAAGTAATTATGTGCGGTATTGTAGGTTATATTGGTAGCAATCAAGCAGTTCCAGTGTTGATAAATGGTCTTTCTAGACTTGAATATAGAGGGTACGATTCAGCAGGTGTTGCTGTGTACAATACAGAGGCCCAAGGGTTAGATGTGAGAAAATGCAAAGGTAGACTTAAAAACCTTGAGGCTAATCTAGAGCAGTCGCCACTTAAGGCATCTGTGGGTATCGGACATACAAGATGGGCAACACATGGTGAACCGTCTGTTATTAATGCACACCCGCATTTAAATCAATCAGGTGAGATTGCAGTTATCCATAATGGAATCATTGAAAACTACATGAAGCTTAAAGACTGGCTTATAGACGAAAAAGGTGTAGAATTTAAGTCTGAAACAGATACGGAAGTTATTGCTCATCTTGTTGCGACGTTTTATGAAGGGGATTTGCTAGACGCTGTTAATAAATCCGTTGAAAAGATGGAAGGCGCATATGCCATTGGTGTTATCTGCAAAGACGAACCAGATAAAATTGTTGCAGTTAGAAAAGATAGTCCACTAATTGTAGGCATTGGAGAAGGTGAAAACTTCTTAGCATCAGATATTCCAGCAATACTGAAATACACTAAAAATGTATACCTGATTGAAAATGATGAAACGGTAGTGCTAACAAAGGATGACATTACAATATTTGACGCTCTTGGTCAGACAGTTGATCGTGAAGTCTATGAAGTTACATGGACTGCTGATGCCGCTGAAAAAGAAGGTTATGAGCACTTTACGATTAAGGAAATTAATGAGCAACCAACTGGTGTTCATGCAACACTTCACCGAAGACTAGATGCAGATGACAATATTGTACTTGATGGTATTAAACTAACTAAAGAAGACTTAGAGGGCTTTAATAAAATTTATATTGTCGCATGTGGTACTGCATATCATGCTGGACTTGTAGGAAAATATGCGATTGAAAAACTAGCAAATATTCCAGTAGAGGTGGACATTGCCTCAGAGTTCCGTTACAGAGATCCTTTCATAGATGACAAAACATTATTTATTGCAGTGTCTCAATCTGGTGAAACACTTGATACACTTCAGTCTTTACGTGAAGCTAAAAGACGTGGTGCACGTATACTAAGTATTGTTAACGTTGTTGGTTCATCTGTTGCACGTGAATCTCACGATGTATTTTACACTTGGGCAGGCCCTGAAATTGGTGTTGCATCTACAAAGGCGTTTACAACACAGTTAACTGCTTTCTATTTGATTGCAATGCAAATGGGTCGCCTAAAAGGTACAATGGATGACGCACAGTATACAGATATCTTGAATCATTTAAAAGATATGCCACAGGCAATTCAAACTGTTTTAGATAACTATGAAACAGTTCAGCAACTTGCTGATACACAGTTTAACAATGAAAGTGTATTCTTCATGGGTCGTGGTGTCGATGTGGACATCGCATTTGAGGCGTCTTTAAAGCTTAAGGAAATCTCGTATATTAACTCGTTTGCAATTGCAGCTGGTGAGCTTAAACATGGTACTATTGCATTAATCGAAGAAGGTACACTTGTTGTTGCTTATGCAACACAAGAAAAAATCTTTGAAAAGATGCTTTCGAATATAAAAGAAGTAAAGGCAAGAGGGGCACATGTTGTTGCCATTGCCCAGCATGGTCATGAGGAAATCGCAAAGGTTGCAGATGAAGTGCTTTGGATTCCAAGAACACTTGATGTTTTAGCACCAATTCTAAGTGTTGTACCTATGCAGCTATTTGCATACTATGTTTCACTTGCAAGAGGGAATGATGTTGATAAGCCACGTAACCTAGCAAAATCAGTTACTGTGGAGTAGGGTGTAAGCAAAAAAAACAAAAGGAAAGATTTCTATTTTAATTAGAAATCTTTCCTTTTTTCATTATAGAAATATCTATACATGACATGCTATCTATAACATTCAACTCTATTTCGCCCATTATTCTTAGCATCATAAAGCGCAATATCGGCTTTATGAATAATATCACGGAAATTTATTTCATCTGTGTGCTGACTTACGCCAATACTTATAGTGATTGGAATGGTGTGTTGTTCATCAGAGTATACATGTTCTCTGAAAAGTTGGTTAAGTTTTTTTTGCTATATCAAAACCGCCATTAACATCAGTATTCGGAAGAAGGACAAGAAACTCCTCACCTCCATAACGAATAAACACATCACTTTTTCGCAGTCGAGTTTGAATTGTATCTGTAAGGAATTTTAGAATATCGTCTCCTTTTATGTGACCATAAGTGTCATTGACTTTTTTGAAGTGGTCAATATCAATCATGAGCAAAGTGAAGGGTGAAAGATTTCTAAAAGAGTGTTTAACTAAGTCGTCTGCTATATCAAATAAGAAGCGTTTGTTGTTAATACCAGTCAGCGGATCAATGTTGGCCAACATTTGCTGTTTCGCGGCTTTTTCTTTGAGTGAATGTTTGTAAAAAAAATTCTTCGGTCATATCTCTAGAAATCCCGAGAATACCTATCATATTACTGTCCTTATCACGAAGCAAGGATTTTGTTGTGTGTAATAGAACTCTTCTTCCATTCGGATAGGTCACCCATTCCTCGTTAGAAATATCTACTTGCTTATTTATAACATCTAGATCCATATTTCTGAAGAAAGTACCAGTTTCTTGGCCAAAGAGTTCAAAATCATTTCGATCAAGAATTTCACTTTTAGTTTTGCCAACAAATTCACAAAATGATAAGTTGCACCCTAAGTATGTTCCATCTTTGTTGGAGTAATCCTTGTAAAAAAATCAAGTCGGCTGAAGAATCAATTACAGAAGTAAGAATCATCTTTTGATAGGAATTCTGTTCCTCAAGGGATTTCTTTTCACCGATTTCCCGCCATACTGTTAAAACTATAACCTTATCTTTTGTAGACATGTTTGTTAGAACCACTTCTACCCAAAATGGTTCTCCATTAGCTCTCAAGTGAATCCACTCAAATGTACTACTTCCTGTTTTGAGAGCGTGTTCTATACATTCATCCGCCTTTTCGAGTGAAAGCCTTCCATCAGCTTGAAACTTAGGGCTTAATTCTGAGGGATGTGTGTCGATAACTTGTTTTTTATTATCGTATCTTAGCATTTTTACAACAGCGTTGTTACAATCGACAAATCGATCATTTTCTATGATAAGCATACCGTCAGTAGACTTATCAAAAATTTCTTTATACATAGACTGCTCCTAGTACTTTTGGCATCATCAATAGTAGTAACTAATTGTATTATACCCAAATTGACGTGTACAAAGTAAAAGGAATTGCAGTATAATCTGCAACTCCTAGGATTGTTAATAAAGCCTGCACTAAACAAGAAACATCTTGTTAGTAATTTAATTATTGAACTAGAATATTAGATGAGAAACTATGCTGGAGAACGCTTTAGTCTTAAATGTTTATGCTCAATATTTTTCACGTCAAATTTCACAAGTTTAAAGACAATTTGACATATTGGTCCTTGAAGGATAGCAACTATTGGTGTTCCAAGTCCTAGAGGTCCTCCAAGTAGAATTCCGATTAGTAACACGGTCATTTCAATTGAAGTACGGACGATACCAACAGGTTGGCCAGTCCATTTCATTATAGCGACCATTAAACCATCACGTGGACCAGCTCCCAGGCCAGCACTAATGTAAAGCCATGTTGCCAGAGCAATTAAGAACATGCCTATGAGAATCATAATAATACCAACTGGAATAGAATCTGCAATGGGTACTAAATGACTATTCATTTGTATATCAACAAATACGCCTATGAGCCACATGTTTAATAGCGTGCCAATGCCGATTTTTTGTCTAGTCATAATATTGAATAGGACAATGAAAAAACCAGTTACGGTAATAGCTGTACCGAGGGTTATATCAGTTTGTTTTGAAAGTCCAATATGGAATGCATCCCAAGGTGGAACCCCGAGGTTTGCCTGAACTGTAAAAAGTATTCCTAAAGCGTAGAAAAAGAGTCCGATAATAAGCTGAGTTAAGTTTTTAAGATTCATAGTCTACTTCTGACGAACTGTCAGATCTCCTTTCAGGTTTAGAGTTGTTTATGCTGCAACCTTCATTCTACCAAGATACTGATGCTCTATACCCTTCACATCGAATCCAACTAATTTGAATGTCCATTGACATATAGGACCTAGTAGAAGGGCAATTATTGGTGTGCCAATGCCAAGTTTCCCACCTAGAAGTATACCGATAAGCAAAACACTAATTTCCATAACTGTACGGACTATGCCAACGGGTTTAGCTGTCCATTTCATGACAGAGACCATAAGACCATCACGTGGGCCTGCACCTAGACCAGCACCAATATAGAGCCAAGTAGCTATGGCAATTGCAAACATGCCTAGAAAAACAAAAGTAAGACTGAGTAAAAACGAATTAGATTCAGGAATTAATCCGCTGCTAAGTTGTAAATCAACAAAGACCCCAATAAGACTCATGTTTAGAATTGTTCCTATACCTACTTTTTGCTTTGCAAGTAGATTAAGAAGGACAATAATGAATCCAGTTGCGATAATTGTCGTTCCAAGGGTTAGGCCAGTTCTAAACGACACACCCATATGGAATGTGTTCCATGGAGTTACACCTAAGTTGGCTTTAATTGTTAATACATGTCCAAGTGCATAAAGGAAAAGTCCAAATACCAGTTGCGTTATGTTTTTTAGATTCATAATATTATGCTGACAGCTGCGTCAGATCTCCTTTCGAGTGTAATCTCTTTTGAAAGTAATTTTTTAAGTTTTCACTTGAAGTATAATTGACTTTAAATATAACAGTCCATTCGCTTCCATAACACTTATATAGAAATGCAAGATAACACTATAACACTTTTGACGTTGATGATATACTTTCACTAAATGAGGTGAGCTTATGAAAATCATAATTGATAAGGGAAGTACCATTTCTGTACATGATCAGATTTATAATGATATAGAAAGTCGAATTTTGAGCGGCATACTTGAAGCTGAGTCTAAACTGCCATCACTAAGAAAAATGTGTGATGAAATTGGAGTGAGTCACATGACAATGGTTCGGGTGTACGAAGCGCTTGAAGAGAATGGTTTGGTGGAAAAAACTGCATGGTAAAGGTACATATGTTAAATCTCAACTAAGAAACATGAGTCCAGCTCAAGCTGAACACTGCATGGATGTACAATTTAACAGAATGAGTACAGCGCAGGGTGAAATAGACACATGGCAAACTGAAATACAAGATTACGTATCTGCGGCAGGGTTTAGGTACAATAATAATTTGAAACATTCTATGGACGGAACCAATTTGTCTTTAGCATGTCTCGGGCCACATCTTATTCCCACAAAGCAGGTTATAGAACTTTTCCTTAAAAATGAGGAATTAGTGAAAAAAATGAATGGTTTATATCCTCAGATCGAAGGCATTATCGAAATGAGAGAAGCAGCTTGCTCTTTGCTTAATCAAAGGAATGTGGATGTTGATGTATCTGACACCCTTATAACTGTGGGTTCACAACAAGCTATTCGACTTATAGTCAGAACCTTTATTGGACCAGGAGATATAGTTGTAGTGAGTGCACCAACCTATCCAGGGATTCTTAATATATTAAAAAATAGAGGGGCTATGATTATAGAAGTTCCTGTAGACCAAGACGGAATGGATATGATGGCACTTCTAACAGTATGCGAATCGTATCCTGTGAAAATGGTTTATACAATGCCAAGTTTTCATAATCCCACAGGTGCGGTCATGTCCCTTGAACGCAAAAGTGAGTTATTAGAACTTGCAGACCATCATAACTTCATAATTTTAGAAGACGATGTATGTGGTCAACTCACCTATGATGGAAGTACCTTGCCGTTAAAAGCTTTGGATAAAAACGGTCGTGTTCTATATGTGCTTGGATTTAGCAAGGTATATGGGCATGCTTATAGACTTTCAGTTATTACAGCTTCAAACAAACTTCTTCCTAAAGTGACTTCAATAAAGTCGAGTTCTGACGGTGGAGCGCCTTTAATTAATCAACTTATAATGGCAAGCTTTATTGGAAGTGACGCACAAAAACACTATTTGACAGACATAACATCTCATCTTGGGGTGGTACGAGATGAAGTTTATACAGCCTTGAAAAGGACTATGCCTGAATATGTGAAAATTGATAAACCAAGGGGGGGAATGCACTTTTGGATGACATTCCCTAAAGACTTTAATTGCAATTTACTCCATTACAAGAGTTTGGAGAAATACAAAATTAACTTTTTACCAGGCGAGTTCTGCTACAACTCAAAACAAGGTCGAAACCAAATGCGTTTATGTTTTACGAGTACAGGGAAACGTGATGTGATCGATGCAGTAAAAAAAATTGCGAGTGTTGTAGATGAAATATACGAAATAAGTCAAATGTTCTAGACAATTTTGATGTATTCAAATTGTGACTCTTTCTTTACTGAATCGTGAGGACTGCCACTTCAGTTAGTGTTATAATCAAGTCTGGATAAGCGAAAAGGAGGAGACATATGTTTGATTCACATGTTCATACAAGTTTTTCTTGTGATTGTGACATGCCCCTTGAAAAAAGCAATCGATAAATGTCGTGAGCTTGGTGTTGGCATTGTCATAACGGATCACATGGATATAAATCCCTTTAGAGGGCCTGAGTTCACTTTTAATGTTCCTAATTTTTTTTGATGCATATGAAAAACACCGTAGCGATGATGTTCTTCTTGGAATAGAGATGGGACTTAGAATAGAAGCGGTAGAGGAAAACAAATCTATTATTGAAAATCATGACTTTGACTTTATTCTTTGTTCAACACATGCACCATACGACATAGAGACCAACCTTGAATACTATGATAAAGAGTATTATGAAGGCCTTTCAAAAAAAAGAGGCATATAGAGAATACTTTAGTTCAATGGTCAAAGGCATCAAAGAGAATCCATATTTTGATTCACTTGCGCACATTGACTATATAGCCAGATATAGCCCTTATGATGACAAAGAACTGTATTACGACGAATTTGAACCTGAAATAGATGAGGTTCTGAAATTAATAGCATCGATGGACAAAGCTTTAGAAATTAGTACAAGAAGACTTGATCTTGAATCGGCAGAGAGAGAGTTAAGGAAAATCTATAAGCGATTTTCTGAGCTTGGTGGTCGTTATGTAACAATCGGGTCTGACAGCCACGGTGAAAGTGTTATAGCGAAAAACTTCGACATTGCTCTAAATATTGCGAATGAAGCAAACCTTAATCCAGTGTATTACAAAAAAAAGACAACGATATGAGTTTGAATAAAAATGGCCCACCTTTAGAATAATGAAGGTGGGCTTTTATTATATGTACCAGTAATTTTATACAATTCCAATTAATATTCATGCAGGATCAAAGTGAGTCAGACCAGTAGAAGCAGAGAATTATGACAATGATGAAAATTTGATTGTATACATGACGAAAATATATTGATTTTTTGACGAAAACCTATTATATTCTAATTACGAAATATGCAAAAGGGGTGTGTAATACAAGCAAAATTTAAAAACTTAAAATGAATCCAAGTGATTTTATACATAGAATCAGATTATTACCTAGGAGGAAACTATGGCACTTAACTTTATTAAAGAAATCATTGCAGAACATGTTGGATACGAAGAAGCTGAAGAAGTTGGATCAGACATGTCCATATCAGATGACTTAGATCTTGAAGAGGAATCACTACAAGATATCATTTCAGCTATAGAGGATGAATTCGGAATAGAAATCCCAGAAGAGGATATTGAAGCATTTGAATTCGTTCAAGACATTGAAGCATTTGTAAGCCAAAATATTTAACCTATTAAACCGTCTCAGAGGCATTTGAGATGGTTTTATTTGTTTTTGAGATTTGTATTGAGAGAGGTGTATTAAGGGAATGATATAATTATAGAAAGATTAAAATCGAAAACGGGGAGACAATATGATTGGAAATTTATTCTTAAGCCTTATAGAAAGGCTCGGGCTCATTGTTACTTTTGCCTTTTTCATATCAAAGACAGTACTGTTTAAAAACTACCTGACAAAAGAAAAATCAGCATGGCCTGAAAGTGTTTTCTTCGCAGTTATGTGGGGCGCACTTGGTATAGTAATGACCATACTGGGAACACCTGTTGCAGGTGGCATAGCAAATTCGAGGACAATCCCAGTGGTCTTGGCAGGTCTTCTTGGAGGGCCAACCGTTGGGGCTCTGAGTGGTTTAATTGCAGGCTTTCATAGAGCTTTTTTAACACATGGTGGTGAACTGACCGCAATTTCATGTGGTATTTCAACATTTTTGGGAGGTTTCATAGGTGGGCTTTCAAAAAAGCGTCTTGAACAAAGCAAAAACAAATGGTTTGTTGGACTTATTCTTGGACTTATAGTAGAAGTCTTACAAATGCTAATAATTTTAGTAATTGCACGACCTTTTGACCAAGCATTTGCCCTTGTCGAACTCATATTCCTACCAATGACATTCCTAAATGCCATTGGTATTGGAATGTTCCTACTCATTGTTCAGCAGATCTATAATGAAAATGATGCAGCTGCAGCCCTTAAAGCCCAAATGGCACTTGATATTGCGAACAAAACCGTTCCTTATTTAAAGCAAGGCTTAAATGCAGTAACAGCAGAAGCTACCAGCAAGATTATTTGTGAAATAACAGGTTTTAGAGCTGTTGCAATTACAAATGAAGACCAAGTACTAGCTTTAGTTGGGACAGGTATAAATGTTACTCGAACTGGTTCCCCAATTAGTACTGAAATCACACTTCGATGTCTTCATACTGGAAAAATGCAGGTTGGTTTAAGCGGCACACATCAAGACGTTTTTGGAGCGGGAGCAGGAGACAGCTCTGTCATTGTAGCACCACTTAAAATGAGCGACCGCGTTATTGGTTGTCTAAAGGTTTATAGAGACAAGAAGAACTCCGTTACAAAGTCTGATCAGGAACTTGTTAAAGGGCTTGCCGCACTTTTCACAACACAACTTGAACTTAGTAGTATCGAACAACAAAAATCCCTACGTGAAGAAGCAGAACTAAAGGCTTTAAGGGCCCAAATAAAACCTCATTTCCTATTTAACTCATTGAATACAATCATGTCACTCATTCGTACAGATGCTGACGAAGCCAGAAGACTCCTTCAGGAATTAAGCGTTATTTTAAGAAGCGGATTCAAAGACAGTGCCACAATGATTCCGTTAAAAGATGAACTTAGAGTCGTTGAAGCCTTTTTGAGAATAGAGAAGGCTAGATTCCCAGAGAAATTAGTGATTGAATACGATGTGGACGAAGGTGTTCAAATTGAAGTGCCACCACTTATTTTGCAGCCTATTGTTGAAAATGCTGTTAGACATGGAATACGAAATAAACATGGTATAGGTACTGTTAAAATTAGCATTCATATAGAGGAAGACTTGCTCCATTTTGATATAGCAGACGATGGCGTGGGTATGACAGAGGAAAAAGTAGAAAATCTGAAATTTGCTACAGGCATTGGGCTTAATAATGTTCGCGATAGGTTGAGAAGTATATATGAGGTTAATCTTCATATTGAAAGTGAGCCGGACGTTGGAACACATGTATATTTCTCATTACCTTTGACTGGAGGAATGTAATGCTTCGAGTTGTGCTAATAGACGACGAAATGCCTGCACTAAGTGAACTGGCCTATATAGTAGAAGCATCGGGTATGGCAGAGGTTATTGGTAAATTCACCGACGCTGTAGAAGGGCTACTATTTATACAAAATAATGAGCCAGACCTTGTTTTATTAGATATCAATATGCCACAAATGAATGGGCTAAAGCTGGCAGAGGCTATTAGTGGCTTGAAAATAGATTCGGCCATAGTATTTGCCACTGCGTATGATGAACACGCTTTAGAAGCTTTTGAGAAGGATGCGGTGGATTACTTATTAAAGCCTTATGAAGAGCAGCGTGTACATAAGGTGCTTCGAAAACTGAGTGAAAAAAAAAGAGCGAGTGAGCAGCAATGAACCCCGTTCTACAAGCAATGTGTCTCGGTTACCTATAACTTTAGAGGACAAAATAATTTTTGTAGATGTGAATGACATTATATATTGTAAAGTTGAAGAGAACACTGTGTTTATTCATACAAAAAATGAAGCTTACAAAATGACAGAAAGTTTGTCAAAAATCGAAGAGAAACTTCCAAGGGGAAAGTTTTTTAAGACACATAGAGCTTTTATAGTGAATCTTGAGAAAGTCAAAGAAGTCAGTCCGTATTTTAACCACACATTGATTATTCAGTTTGAAGGAACAAGTGAAGAAGTTCCTGTTAGTAGAAGTAATGTAAAGAGCTTTAAGAAAAAATTGAATATTTAATGCATTTGATAGTTCTTTTTTGTGCATTTCATATTTCAATTACGACAATTCATCGAAAATCGTATAATTAGGAAAACGTTTCTTGATACCATGGTCTCATCCAAAAGGGAGGGAGTTATAACATGGTATCATTTCTTTTATCAATCGTAGCTTTAATTGTGGGGTATGTCGTTTACGGTAAGTTTGTTGAAAAGGTATTTGGCGCAGATGAAAATCGCCCAACGCCTGCAGTTACTCAAAATGACGGGGTCGATTTCGTCGAAATGGATTGGAAGCGGGTCTTTTTGATTCAGTTTTTAAACATCGCTGGTCTTGGTCCAATTTTTGGTGCTATTGCAGGTGCACTATGGGGTCCGATTGCATTTTTATGGATCGTACTCGGTTCTATATTTGCAGGAGCTACACATGATTACTTTGCTGGAATGCTTTCAATCCGTCACGGTGGAGCGACTATAGCAGAAATCGTTGGCGAGTATCTGGGCATGACTGCAAAAAATGTTATGCGTATATTCTCAGTCGTGTTATTAGTTTTGGTTGGGGTTGTATTTATAAATGGCCCTGCGGGACTTCTTCAAAATATGACAGGCATTAATAAGTTTGTATTCCTCGGTATTATTGTTGTTTATTACTTAGTAGCAACTGTAATGCCAGTAGATAAAGTCATCGGTAAAGTGTATCCTATTTTCGGTGCAGCACTTCTAATAATGGGCGTGGGTATTATGTGGGGAATTATGACTCAGGGATACACAATTCCTGAAATTCAAATGACAAATATGCACCCAAGTGCTAAGTCAATTTTCCCATTCTTATTTATTACAATTGCCTGTGGTGCAATTAGTGGTTTTCATGCAACACAATCACCAATTATGGCAAGATGTATTGGCAACGAAAAACTTGGACGCCAGGTATTCTATGGTTCGATGATTGCAGAAGGCGTTATTGCCTTAATTTGGGCAGCAGCGGCAATGAGTTTCTATGGTGGACCTGAAGGTTTATCTGGTGCAGGCTCAGCAGCGGTTGTTGTAAATGATATTTCGACCACGCTTATGGGCACCGTTGGCGGTGTATTAGCAGTGCTTGGTGTTGTAGCAGCACCAATTACTTCTGGCGATACAGCATTTAGAAGTGCCCGTCTTGCAATTGCAGATGCTATGAAAATGAAACAAGAATCAGTTGCCTCGAGATTTGTAATAGCTGTACCATTATTTGCAATAGGTATTGCTTTATGTTTTATTGATTTTACAATTCTATGGAGATACTTTGCATGGTCTAACCAGACCTTGGCAACAATTGTCCTTTGGACGAGTGCAGTCTATTTAGTGAAAAATGGTCGCATGCACTGGATCGCAACAATTCCTGCCACGTTTATGACAAATGTAGTTACGTCATATATCATTGTAGCACCTGAAGGCCTTGGTCTAGGTGAAAGTGTAGGTATACCAGTGGGTATAGTTGTTGCATCAATTGCACTTACAGTATTTATGATGAAGTCAAAATCTATTGCAAAGCAGGAAATAGAAAAGGCTGCATAGAGTAAAATTCATTTGAAACCAAGGTAAATAGTGTGTGTAAAATAGACAGTTCCAAAACAAGTGAGACAATAAAAGAACCACATGGTCGATTTCATCGGCCATGTGGTTTTGTATTATTAAGAATATTAATGAGCTTCTGTTTCATGCCACATCGATTCAAGTTCTTTTAGATTAGGCTCATAATGGAACGTTAGCTTTTGCATTCTGTGAGTGTCAGGGTGTTGGAATTTAACAACATACTGACCTCTATATTTGGAAGTCTCCATGTAAGTGTAGTCGTCGTTAAGGAGTTTAACAACCTCAGTTTTGTGATGGCTTAACTCGTGCTCCATCTCCTTTCGTTCCCCCGTAAAACGTTCGCGAGCTTTTTCGCGAATCATGCCTCCACTTTTGTCATGCATTCGGCGTGTATCGTGTTTGTTGGTACTCATTAAACCGCCTCCTCTTCTCATTAGAATATTACCCATCCTTGAATTTATTCAACCGAGAGAGAAGCATTTTAATAAATTTTTATAAAGGTAATTAAATACAAATGAGAAGTGTATTTAAAAAGTATGGGGAACATTATGGCTTGGTGAACTTTTCAAAGCGAGGTAAAGGGTGTTGGTTGAATGATGTGAGATCATGAGTGAAAATATATTTCAATGGAATACTTAATTCTTCTGTTAATATTCTGGGTTATATATTTTTGGTGATTTTCTATAGATATGCTGACCAAAGAATGTATATTCTTAAAGCGTCAAAACGCAGGCGCTCTAAGACTTAAATATGAAAGACCAATCCTTGATGTCATTAGTAAGCGCTTTACGGGTGTTGTTGTGAAGCGCTTTTACTTCGTCTAAAATAGGCAAATCAGGTGTTTTGAGAACAAGATAATTAAGCAGTATGGTTAAGTCCTGGAAATAACCGAGTTCGTCCTGATAGGCTTTGATTATCCTAGCCGAGATAGAATGTTTCATATTAAGGCTTTCAGACATTTCAAGAGCATAACGATATTTCTTAAGTGCGATACGTAAGTTATGAAGGTCAGAGGACTTTTGTTTTTTTTCTCTTCAGCTGTATTAAAACAGCTTTCTTGCTTGTTTTGACCAAGTCTTCAATATGTCGTCGGAGTCTTAAATGTTCATCTGGCTGATTGAGAACTATGGTCATAACTTCGTCAATAAGTTCTGGTATGTTCCAACCACTAGCTTTAATTAAAACATCTCTGTGCATAGTCTTTATATCGCTGTCCATTTTGTCTAAAATCGCCAAACTGGTTGGGTGCATTTCCACAAGTCTTTCGATCATAACCTGCATATCTCTAATAGTGCTGAGTTCCTTAAAATATGTCTTAAATGTTCCATTGATTGCCTTCAGCTTTTTGGCTTGTTTATGATTTTTTTTCACCTTTTCTATACATATTAATAAGAGGGGTTACCCTTCTTATAGCCACTCTGAGGTCGTGGATAGTTTCCTCATCTTCCATGCAGATAAGGTCATGGTATTCCCTTTCTATTTTACGTAGAGCAACATAGAGATTTTGGTTGAAAACTATTCTTCTATTCATGTGAACCTCCCTATTAATTCACTCATACCCCACATGAAAAAACGACAACAATTTTCGAATAACTCAAGAGTATATGGGTATTGAAGTAGTGTGTTCAGTTGGGGGATCTCTCCAAACAATACAGACTCAGGGAGGTTACATATGAAAAGAATAATTATGGGAATTCAAATTGGTGATCGTGAAGCTGAAGCATTGAAGGTTCAAGAGCTTTTAACGAAACATGGCTGTATTATTAAAACAAGACTGGGACTTCATGAAGCAGGTAATCTTTGTAGTTCAAAAGGTTTAGTTATCCTTGAATTTATTGCAGGCAAAGACAAGGAAGTTGACGCCCTTCATAAGGAACTTGAACAACTTGATGAAGTTACAGTTGGCATGATGACATTCTAAAGGGTGAAATGAAAAGCGGGTCATTTTGACTCGCTTTAATTGTTAATCTCACCATCTAAGGGTATATATGTCATAGGGGATTGGAAGTGATGTTATGAAATGGCTTGGTACATTAGCAGTTTTTTGTACTTCTTACATTGTTTGCATTAATTCTTTGGAGAGGACAGTCATCTCTTCGAAACATCTCAACTTACAGAATTTACTATGGTCGAATGGAAGATGGAATTCTGGAGGATATGAAGAAGTACGATATGGTTATCGTAGAAGCTTTGAGATTCGATAAATGTATGGTGAATGAATTGAAAGCAGCGGGCGTCATGGTTCTCGGCTATATAAGTGTTTCTGAAGTTGGTTGGTGGGATGATGAGATCGTGAACCAGATGACTTCAGAGTATGTAACAAGTAAAGGTAAACCACTTTTGAACGGGAAGAACATGCTTGGAGATTTGAAGTCATTACACTATAGGACAGTTTTACTAAACACTATTGAAAATAGAATAATTTCCAAAGGTATGGATGGAATTTTTTTTGATACATTAGACACCATCGATATTGTAGAAGATGAAAATGAACGACAGAAACAAGCGCTTGGATACATTGAGTTGGTATCTGACATTCGACTTAAATGGGACAATACTATCCTTATTCAAAATAGAGGATTTAACTACATAAACTACTTAGAAAAAAACATGATTGATGGAATCCTATGGGAAAATTTTAGCGAAGACCTATTAAATGAAAGAGTGTATAGGGTTCGAATGAGAGATCTAAATCGTTTGAGATGGTTAGCAAGTGTGCGAACTTTAGCACTGTCATATAAAGATGAAAAAGCATCAAAGTCAGCTTCAACGCGTAATCAATGGATATTTAGTTACTTAAATGGACAAGAAGGGCTTATGGAGTGGGACACAAAATTAAAAAGCGATTTACCAAATGTTGAATAGGAGGGGTAGAGAATGTCACATCAATACAGCTTTTTCCACAATGGAGATAACTTTGTAAAGATTATTCAAAGGTTACTCGGATCAGACTTTATTCAAAACGATATGGAAGAGGGCATTGAATTTTTCCATAAAGATGGACACAGAATAATGATGCTTGTAGACTCAGAGACTGAGCTAAAGGTTATTTTCGACGTGCCAATTCCTGAGCTTCATCATTTGACCCATACGATTAGGCATATTAGCGCAGAACAGGACGGCGTTCACAGTCATTGGATCTACGAAGGGTCATCTATTGAAGACGTTGTGACACTCACTGAAATTGCAATTGAGAACTTCAAACATCACTTTCAAGGTTAACAGATAAGAGAAGGACTGACCTATATTTACAATTTGCCAGCATAGTGAAGATATGCTATAATCACTTAGTTAAATTATATATGGGGTATCCCAGACAGTTCGTAAACCTCCTGTCTCTAAACAAAACTAGGCCAATACAATCCGAAATTGGATTAAACTGCCCAACAGGGTGGTTTTTTTTGCGTGGGCTATCAGGCTCACTTTTTTTTGTTATGGGCTTAATTTGCATGATTTAGATGAAGGAGTGGTGAAAACCGCTTCTTTTTTGCGTTTAGTAAAGAACAGCACTTAGGTGTTCTGATTCAACAAGCTTAACTACAGAATACTCACTGTTCTAAGACAGGTTTAATCCTATGACACCGAGGAGGGTGCCATGCAAAACTCAATTATGAAAAAAGTCGGAATCACAACAACAGTGCCGTCAGAAATACTATATGCGGCTGGGGTTGTGCCTGTAGATATGAACAATCTTTTCATAACTGCAGAAAAATATGATGAATATATTGAACGAGCCGAGCGTGATGGTTTTCCAAAAAAGCATGTGTGCCTGGATAAAAGGCATTTATGGTGCTGTACTAGACCATGAAATGGATACCTTGATTGGAGTGGTTGAAGGAGACTGTTCGAATACGAAAGTACTACTAGAAGTTCTTGAACGAAAAGGTGTAAAAAAAATGATCCCATTTGGATTTCCACATGGAAAAGAAATGGCGAGCATGGAGCATCAAATAGAAACTCTCAGATTACAAATGGGTGTTTCCAAAACAGCGGTAGAAGAGTGGAGACAAAAACTGGGGAAAATTAGAGACTTAGGGATAGAAATGGACGAGTTATCCTATAAATCAAATCAATTATCTGGTTTTGAGAATCATCTTTTCCTTGTAAGTTTTAGCGATTTTATGAATGACCCTGATGCCTATGAAAAAATGTTAAAGGAAAAAATTGCTGATGCAAAGTCTAGAAACCCTTATCAGGACAAAATTAGACTAGGTTACATAGGTGTACCGCCTATGCAGAGCGATCTGTATGATTATCTGGAAAGCATGAAAGCACGTGTTGTTTACAATGAAGTACAACGTGAATTTATGTTCCCAAGATGGGCTGAATCGGAAAATGTAACCAAGCAGTACTTAAACTACACGTATCCGTACGATTTATCATCAAGACTTGTCGATATGAAGCATCAAATTATAGACCGCCAGTTAGATGCTATTATTCACTACACTCAAGCGTTTTGTCATAAAGCGGCAGAAGATATGATTATAAAGTCAGAGCTTAATGTACCTGTACTTCAAATTGAAGGCGATAAGCTAAATGTTCTCGATGCAAGAACCAAACTGAGAATCGAAGCATTTGTCGATATGCTTAAGGACAAGAAGGAGTTTGACTTATGCGCGTTTTAGGGATCGATATGGGCAGTCGTGAAGTTAAAATTATTCTTATAGAAGATGGCAAAATTGCGTTAAGAAAAAGAGTTAGCACAATGCAGTTTTATAGAGACCATTGTGTAAAGAAGGATAGATTGGTGGTTGACACAGACAGTCTTGGGATTGGTCATTATGACATTGGAATTTCTACAGGATACGGCAGAAACAATACAGATTTAGATAGTTTCATTCAAATTAATGAAGTAAAAGCACATGTATACGGTGCTTTAAAACAGTCAGGACAAAAGGATTTCATACTTTTAGATGTTGGTGGTCAAGATGTGAAGCTTGCAAAAGTAGAAAAAGGAATTATGACTGACCTTGAACTGAATGAAAAATGTGCAGCATCTTGTGGCAGGTATCTTGAGAATATGGCAAGCGTATTAGAAGTGGACTTAGATGAACTTGGACGTCATTATGAAAATCCAGTAGATCTAAACGCAACTTGTGCCATTTTTACAGAATCTGAGCTAATTGGGCACATTGCTGATGGTGACACTATCGATGTATTATGTGCAGGTGTAAACTACGCATTATATAAGAGAATCAAACCAATGTTACTGAGATTTGGTGGTAAGCAGGTTGTTATTGGCGGCGGTGTTGCGCACAATGAAGCGCTATTCAAATACTTGGAGAAGGACTATGACGTGGTAACAGGTCTTGAAGACCCGCAATTCAATGGTGCGATTGGCTGTTGTCATTATGGAGTCATGAGAATGGGGAAGGGCAATGTATAGATTAAAATCAGAAGCAAGTTTTGACAGTGCACATTTTTTTAAAAGGCTATGATGGCAAGTGTGCAAATATGCATGGACATAGATGGCGGGTTGTTGCTGAAATTGGTGCTGAAACACTTATAGAGTCAGGACATCTGGAAGGTATGATCGTAGATTTCGGAGATTTAAAAAAAAGATCTAAAGGCACTCGCAGATGATATGGATCATAAGTTGATTTATCAAAAAGGAACTTTAAAAGAAACAACAATTGCCTGTCTGAAAGATGAAGGCTTTGAGATTTACGAAGTTGAAGGTAGACCAACGGCAGAAAATATGTCGAAATTCTTCTACGACGCATTAAAGTCAAAAGGCTACCATGTTATTAGGGTAGAAGTTTTTGAGACACCAAATAATTCAGCAATCTATGAAGAGGTGTCAAATGTATAAGGTTGTTGAGAAGTTTGTAAGCATAAATGGCGAAGGCATGAAAAGTGGTGAACTAGCTGTTTTTATAAGGTTTCAAAAAATGCAATCTAAGATGCAGTTATTGTGACACAGCCTGGGCCTGTACTGAGGATGCGCCATATGAGGAAATGAGCAGTGAAGACATTGTTAAGTATATCGCATCCACAAAAGTAAAGAATGTTACACTGACAGGTGGAGAGCCCCTACTTCAAGAAAATCTATCAATCTTAATCACTGAAATTGCAAAGATCGGTAATATGCATGTAGAGATTGAAACAAACGGAAGTCAGTCTCTTGCGTACTTAAGTCGTATGATTGCAAGGCCATCTTTTACTATGGATTATAAGCTTCCATCATCAGGTATGGAGTCAGAAATGGATATTGAGAACTTTGATATGCTAACTAAACATGACACATTAAAATTTGTCTGTGGAAGTATAGAAGACCTAAAAAAAAGCAACAGTTCTGATTCAAAAGTATGGGCTGCTTACAAATACAAATGTGTATATAAGCCCTGTACATGATGCACTGCCTGCGGACAAAATCGTAGAGTACATGATTGATCATAATCTAACAGGTATTCGATTACAGCTTCAACTTCATAAATTTATTTGGGACCCAAATTTGAGAGGTGTTTAATATGGAAAATACTATTAATCATAATAAAGCTATCGTTGTTTTCAGCGGTGGTCAGGACAGTACAACATGCCTTTACTGGGCAAAAGAAAAATTCGGAGAAGTTGTTGCCGTTACATTTAACTATAATCAACGTCATGTTGCTGAACTTGATTGCGCAAGGGACATTTGTAAAAAAGAAGGCATTGAGCACCATATTCTTGATATGAGTTTGTTAAATCAGTTGGCACCAAATTCATTAACACGTGTTGATATAGACGTTGAAAAAGAAGCACCAGAAGGTGGTCTTCCAAACTCATTTGTAGATGGTCGCAACCTATTATTTATGTCATTTGCAGCTGTTCTAGCAAAGCAAAAAAGGCGCTAATCATATTGTGACGGGCGTTTCACAGTCTGATTTTAGTGGATACCCTGATTGCCGTGATGAGTTTATTAAGTCGTTAAATGTAACGCTAAACCTGTCTATGGATTACCCATTTGTTATTCATACACCACTTATGTGGATTGATAAAGCAGACACTTGGAAGATGGCCGACGATCTTGGTGTACTAGATCTTGTTAAGAAGGAAACTCTGACATGTTACAACGGCGTTATTGGTGATGGTTGTGGTGAATGTCCAGCGTGTACTCTGCGAAACAACGGTTATGACACATTTATTGAGCGTTACAAAACTGCAAAATAGAGTACTTAAAATTATCAAATAGAGTAAGATTAAATCCTGCATATAAGTGCAGGATTTTTTCATGTTTGATGTTAAATACCACTTAATCCTTCTGGTTATGAACTTCTAGGCAATGGTATACTATTATTAATATTATAGTCATTGAAGGAGGCTGACAATGTCGATAAATGATCTAAAAGATTGGATTGAGAAAAGTGAAAACATTGTATTTTTCGGAGGTGCTGGAACATCCACAGAAAGTAAAATACCGGATTTCAGAACGGCGGGTGGCTTATATGACAAAAAAAACGAGTAAGTACCCCTATCCACCAGAGACAATGTTGAGTCATAGTTTTTATAAACAGCATCCAGATGTGTTTTTTGAATATTACAAAGAGAACTTGATCTATCCAAAGGCGCGTCCTAATAAAGCACATTTAGCCCTCGCTGAGCTTGAAAAAACAAGGAAAGCTTAAGGCTGTCATCACTCAGAATATTGATGGTTTACATCAAATGGCAGGGCAAAAAGAAGTTATAGAACTTCATGGTAGTGTACATGAAAACTACTGTGAAAACTGTCGTAGGAAGTATAATTTAAATGATTTTCTATCGTTAACAGGTTCTGTACCAACGTGTCTGAACTGTGGTGGTATTGTTCGCCCTGATGTTGTTCTTTATGAAGAAGGTTTAAAAACAATGGTTCTTGAAAAGGCGATCCAAGCATTGACACTTGCAGACATGCTGATTATTGGAGGGACATCGCTAGTGGTATATCCTGCAGCAGGATTAATCCATTATTTTAATGGACAAAAGCTCGTGTTAATAAACAGAGACACCACTCAAGTCGATGGTAAAGCTGATCTAGTATTTAGGGACTCAATAGGAGAGGTGTTACATGAGGCTGTCTTCAGAGACTAGTACATATGAGTCATTACCTCAACCATATGTACTGTATCCACGAGGTGCCTTTCCTATCTTTAGTGAAACAGAAAACTCGAATGAGTATTATATGTGTGCTTGTATGAAAAAGGCAGTACTAAACTACCTTCATCTAAGAGCGGTGACACATTTAGACGAGAAAAAGTTAGATATATGGAATTTTCCACAGCATTATGTAACCGATTTAGAGTTGCAGGTGGATTTTCTAGCTGAAGATTTTGAGATAACAGACTGGTATAAGCACATAGACTTTAAAGAGAACCTTTGCCATAGGTGTCATAAGAAAAGACCAGAGCATACATATTGTCCTGAATCAGAAGGGACTGTATTTCGACAAGCCTACGGCTGGTATTTGGATATGAAGCATTACGAGTATGGTGTGGTGCCGCGCCTGCAAAGGTATATCAAAGAGATGGAGAGTAAGCAACTTCATGAAATAATTGATTTTTCATATGTGAGTCTACTTGAGGATATGATGTATGATGCATCTATAGAAGGTCTGCCTGAAACGGTTGTTCAGGAATGGCTTGAGGAACATGACAAGATTTGGACAAGTGGAAGTCCACGTATTTGGGACCCACAGTATCCTTACAACTTTGTAACGACATTAAAAAAAAGAACTCGATAAACGAAAAACTGCAGTTAGAAGATATATTGAAGATGCTATTCGAGCGGACTTTGAGTTTCAGCCCCTTGTTGGTAAATGGAAGTCCGAGCAGCAACTCTATGAGTTTGTAAAAAAGCTTATTCCTAAAGGCAAGATTAAACGAAATTTCAGATCAAAGACGTTAGAATACCTTGAAATGGACATTTGGTTGCCTGAGCATAACGTTGGTATCGAATATCAGGGGATTCAGCACTACGAACCAGTGAAACACTGGGGTGGTAAACGAGGACTCGAAAAAGTACAGAAAAGAGATGCACGCAAAAAGGACCTTGCAAATGAAAATGGAATTATACTAATCTATTTTCAGCATTATGAAGTTTTAACGCTAGACCTTGTCTACTTAAGATTAAAGGACCATATTGATTCAATAAAAGAACCTCAAAAAAGCAAAAGCTCCAAAACTAAAAACTCCACTTAAGCTTTGATTTGACTCGAAGCCTTAAGTGGAGTTTTACATTTTTGAAGTTAAATTATGTAGAGATGGAACGCGTCAAATAGTCATCAACATTTTCAAGGAATGAACTCCATTTTTGTGAAGCTTGATCGGACTGCCCTTGTCCTTCAAGTTTTCTAATGTTATTGTACTCAAGCTTTAGTTGTGTTATTTCCTCATCGCTTAAATCGAGAGAGGAGAAATCAAGAGTTTTAGAAATTGACTCAAAAGGTTTGTATTTAATAAATTTGTCTAAAGTATTATGAAGTTTCTCAAACTCTTTGGAAGCCTCTTTTGTCTTGCCTTTGTCTTCTAAAGTAGAAGCTTTGTCAAAGTGTGTCCTAAGAGACTTGTATATTTTAGCCTTGTCTGAATCCGCATCATCAAACACTTCGTCAAGCTTATACGTTGAAATGAAATCATCAAAGGCTGGGTAAGAGACATCTTTTCCTAATTTCGAATAAAGAGATTCCTTAGTCAGCTGTGCTTTTACATGGTCACCATCCAAAGCAAATTGATTCATTTTGTCAAAGAGTTTTTTGACTTCTTTACTCTTTTTAGGACTCAAATCTTCGAGGTTATGTTCTTTTGCAAAGTCGCTGAAGTTTTCAAGTCCTTCATATGAGCTAATAAGTGACTGCATTTTTTCAAACTGTGATTTTGCCTGATCGTTTCGACCAGCTTTCATAAAGGTTTGCGAAGACATAAATAGAACTTCTAGTTTCTTTGTGTCGTCCTGCGAAATATTCAACTTTTCTAGTTCAAGCTCTTTGTATAATTGCTTAAAACCACCACCGATTTTGGGGGCTTGGTTCGATGCTTGTCCACTAATTAACCCACCAGAGTTGTAGTTAAGAACCGATGTCTGCTTCATAATTTGAGCAGAAAAGCTTTTGAACTGCTCATTCATTAACTTGTCGGCAAAAGCCATGTATTGATCCGCTTTAGAATCTTTGTTAAGCCCTGTAGATTCACGGTTTGATGCTGTTTCTCTTGAAGAAGAGTTATTCGTTCTCACATTGCCATATATCATTTGATTAGTTGTTCTCATTGAGTATCAACCTCCTGTTTAGAGTTTCAACCTCTTATATCCACTAAAAGTATCGTCAAATACGTTCAATGTATTTAATATAAATTGAAATTAATTCAAAAATATTCTAAATAAAGGCTGGACTTTGATTATTGTGGAATGATTATTGAACGAAAGGGTAATAGAATACCACGGAGGTGTTTGATTATGAATGTTGGAATTATCGGTCTTGGAAAAATGGGGTATCAGTTAGCGCTAAATATGAAAGACAATAATATAGATGTAGTGGCTTTCAATAGAAGTCGGGGCAAAATTGATGAAATTCAAAATGAGGGTGTTAAGGTTGCATATAGCCTAAAAGAGCTTATAACTGCGTTGAAAGCTCCAAGAGTATTATGGCTGATGGTACCGTCTGGTAATACTGTAGACGAAGTCATAGCTGATTTACTTCCATTACTTGAAAATGGCGACATGATAATAGACGGTGGAAATAGTAATTATAAACGAACACTTGAGCGAAAAGAAGAAGTGAATTCCAAGAGTATAAAGTTCCTAGATGTTGGTACAAGTGGTGGGACCAGTGGTGCAAGAAATGGTGCATGTATGATGATTGGTGCTGATCTAGAAGATTTCAAATATCTAGAAACGATATTTGAGAAAATTTGCGTTACAGATGGGTACGCACATGTTGGAGCGGTTGGTGCTGGACATTATGTGAAAATGATTCACAACGGCGTGGAATATGCCATGATGCAGGCCATTGGAGAGGGATTCGAAATTCTTGAAGCAAGCCCTTACGCTATTGACCACGAAAAGGTTGCAAAAGTGTGGAACAATGGTTCAATCATTGAAAGTTATTTAATGGGTCTAACCCAGGTTGCCTTTAGCAAAGATGCAAAGCTAGACGAGATAATAGGTAAAGTCAACTCGTCTGGTGAAGGGTTATGGACTTTACAAGAAGCTCTAGACCTTCAGATTCCAGTTCCAGCAATTGCCGACTCGATATTTGCCAGATATAGATCTCATCAATCAAATACATTCTCAAATAGGCTACTAGCGGCCTTACGAAATGAGTTTGGAGGTCATGCTGTTGAGAAAACAAAGGGATAAAAAAGAAAGCGGACAGAAGGTAACTATCGTCTTGTTTGGAGCAACTGGCGATCTTGCCAAAAGAAAATTGTTGCCCGGACTCTATAATATTCTCTCTACAACGCCAGAACGATTCAACTTAAACATTATTGCAATTGGTCGACGCGCCTTTGAAACGTCTTCATACGAAAGTCTCATGGAAGAAAGTATAAAAAAACACTCAAGACGGCCCTTTGATAAGGATAAATTTGAGTGTCTTAGTGGCGCTCTAAAATACTTCAAAATGGACATGGGAAGCCAAGGGGATTATCCTAGGCTAAAGGCATTTCTTGATGAACTGGATAATGACGGAGACAGAATATATTATCTTGCAACATCTGCAAATTTTTTTTGAAACAATATCGGACCATCTTGCTAATTACAATATGAATCAGTCGGAAAAAGGATGGCGACGAATCGTTATAGAAAAGCCCTTTGGAAGTGATTTAAAGACAGCTAAAAAGCTAAACACATCTGTGAAAACTCATTTTAATGAATCAAGCATTTATAGGATTGATCATTATCTTGGAAAAGAAATGACCCAAAACATTCTTATGATGCGGGGGGGGAAAAAAAACGCTGTGTTTAATGCTGTGTGGAACAATGAGTTTATCGATCATATTCAAATTACTGTTAGTGAAGATATGGGGGTTGAAAATAGGGCAAAATACTATGATAAGTCTGGTGCTTTAAGAGACATGATTCAAAATCATTTGCTACAGATTTTGGCATTAACAACAATGCGGTTTTGTGACATTAATGATACAGAAGCCGTTCGCGACGCAAAGGCTTTGATTTTTGAATCCTTAAAAACCTATACCCACGTAGATATGCATAAACAAGTTGTCCTTGGACAATATACAGGCTATAGAGATATTGAAGATATTTCCGACATATCGCTTACGGAAACATTTGCTGCTATGAAAATTGAAGTTGATTTACATGAATGGAGTGGCGTTCCAATATACTTGAGAACGGGGAAGATGCTTAAGAAAAAGGAAGCATTTGTAATGATTGAGTTTAAAAGAGGGCGTTTCTGCCGACCAGAAGGTGATGAGGAGCCAAATAGGCTCATAATCAAAATACAGCCTGACGAAGGTGTTAGTTTTCATTTTAATGTAAAAGAACCTGGAAACACATTACAGGTGAACGAGGTTAAAATGGAGTTCTGTCAGAGTTGTAATTTGGATTACAATTCACCCGAGGCGTATGAAAGCCTATTACTTGATGCAATTCAAGGTGACCAGTCAAGATTCACCAGGTGGGATGAAGTTGAAAGTGCTTGGGCATTCATGGATACAGTTATAAAACACTGCGAAGACCGCGCGTCATGGTTGGAGTTTTATGATGTAAACACTTGGGGTCCTGAAGGTGCGAAGCGGCTTATAGAGAACGACGGAAGAGTCTGGTGGTATAACGAATGAAAATAATTGATATTAGCATGACAATTGAAATGACCATGCCGGTCTATAAGAATAGAGATGTTAAAAAACCTCAAATAACAGTTGATAGTGACCATATTAACGGCTCTGCCCATGAAACCAGATTAAACATGAATATGCATACAGGTACCCATGTTGACGCACCACTGCACATGATGGCTGGTGGTCAAACGATGGAAGTTTATGACTTGGAACAGTTTGTTGGAAAAGCACGTGTCCTAGACTTTTCACAGTTATCTGACCGCGTAATAAAAAAGTCAGATCTTCTTGAGAAGTTTATTGAACAGGGAGATATAGTACTTTTAAAAACGGCTAACTCAACTACCGATGAGTTTGAGTTTGATTTTGTCTATTTATCAGGAGAGGCAGCAGCATACTTATCATCAGTTGGTGTAAAAGCAGTTGGTATTGATGCACTTGGTATTGAAAGAAATGCTCCTGGACATCCTGCTCATAAAGCGCTTTTGGAAAATAATATTCCTATTATTGAAGGCCTTAGACTGTCCCAAGCCGCTGAGGGAATCTATGAGTTTATAGGTCTTCCCGTAAAAATTGCAGGCGTCGAAGCGTCCCCACTTCGTGCGATTTTAATAGACAAGTAGGAATCTAGTGTTTTATAATGATGCTACCAATCTATGGAGGATCGTTATGTATAAAGATACGCTTCAAAAAATAGCAAAGATATTTAATGAGAATCATATTAGCTGGGGCTTAGGTGCTTCCAGTATGCTTTATTTTCATGGACTGATAGATACTCCAAGGGACATTGACTTAATGGTTGATGAAGTTGATGCTGAAAAAGCTATTTCGCTTTTTGACACCTTTTGCTAGTGAAATGCAGACAGATGATGGCAAAGGGAAGTATGCAACAAAGTACTTCTATGAAATGGTTATTGATGGACAGCCAATTGATGTTATAGGTGGTTATAGAATATTGCGAGGCCAGTGGATATATGACTTTCCACTTTTAAAAGAACTTGATTTGAAAAGAGTTGAAGTGGAAGGTATAGAAATACCCCTGACTCATATAGCAGATTGGTATGTTGCATATTTAATTATGGGAGACCCCAAAGGAAGAGCACCCGTTATTGAGAGTCATATAAGTAAAATGAGTGGTTTTGAGAACTTTGAGCAGATAAAAAAAAGCAGTTGATCAAATTGAAGCTAAAGCACCATTTGAGACTGAGTTATTAGACACTTTAAAAAAAATGGATATAGTTCACGAAAAAAAAGGCTCCGTATTATATACGGGGCCTTCAATATGAGCTACGGATACAAGATCCTTACTCCGGGGAACATTATTATGGTAATAGTGTACCAATGATTTTGTCCCTGTTGATTAACGCCAGGTTAACTTACGGTTAAACCCAAAGATGAGAATACATTCAGCCGATTCGGCGAAAATAGATAAAACATAAATGAATCATGCCGATAATACTATTGGGAGGATAACAATGGACCTACAGTTTCAGACACAAAGGCTTGTTCTAAAAACTTTAAATAAGGCAGATGCCCTAGACCTTCTCAATTATTTTCGTCGAAATGCGTCCTTCCTAGAGCCGTGGGAGGTCAAACGGGACGAGACGTTCTATACTATTGAAAATATGGAATCATTGATCACTGACGATTTTGCAGGGCTTAAAGCTGGACATACACTTAGGTTCTGGATTGCAAAGAAGGAATATCCAAACAGAATTATTGGAAGTGTTGCACTTTCTAATATTATAAGAGGTGTCTTTCAGTCAGCATTTATAGGTTATAGATTAGATGAAAAAGAGATAAACAAAGGTTATATGACCGAGGCTATTAACGAGATGGTACTTATAGCGTTTGGAAAACTTAAGCTTCATAGACTTGAAGCGAATATAATACCAAGAAACAAAAGATCAATAAGGACCGTTGAAAAAAGCGGGATTTGAATACGAAGGTGTTAGTAAAAAAATACTTAAAGATCAATGGTGTTTGGGAAGACCATGTTCACATGGTTATCTTAAACGAGGAAGTAGAATAGAGGTGAGTTATGCGGAAGCTATTTGCGATATTAGTAATCTTGGCCTTACTATCTGGCTGCGATAATTTAAGAGGCAATTCGAGATCGTATAGAATGGACAATGAAACAAAATATCTTGCAGGTCTTAGCAAGCCAATCGATATTGGTAATGCAGCTTCAACAACAGCAATGTTGGAAAAGCAGATTTTGTCACAAAATATTATATTAGCAGGAGAAGTTCCTGGTGTAAGCGGAAACGCTGAACTTCAAAAGTACTTTTTTGAAGCCTTTAATGGAATGACAGAAATAGACTATCTTATAGCTGAGATTCCATATTCGGCTGGTGAAATTCTTAATAATTATTTTGATGAGAATAATGAAGCAAGTCTAGACAAGGTATTTCTTGCACTTGAAGGTAAATCCTATGCAATTGAAGAGAATCGTTCGTTTTTTAGACAACTTAAACTCTTACTAAAAAGTAAAAAAACAAACAGTTAAAATAATTGGTATTGATGTAGAATATGCTCCGCAGTTGAGTCTACAGTATTTAGCCGATGTGGTCAGCAAAAAGAATACTGAAACATTCCCAATAGCACAAGAACTGGCTGATGCTAGAGACAAAGACTTTACTCAAGCGGATTATCTGGAATTGTCTTTTAAGAAACTATTGAAATCAATACGTGAAAATCCTGAAGTGGGAAAACAAACATTTGGAAATGAGTACGATTCTGTACTTCATGTACTTGAGAGTCTTGAAGTCATTTACGATGAGCAAGATGTTGCTAAAAACGAACAGTTTAATCATGATAGAAGTGATCAGCTTGTTAGTAACTTCTTAAAGGTTTATGACAAAGATCCTGAAGCAATGTACTTTGGTCAACTGGCAAATCCTGCTGTTATGCAATCTACACATTTGAATTATGATTGGTTTGCTAGTGCGATTCAAAACGAGAGAGAATCTGCAAAGGGAAACGTTATTAGTTTGTTGTATACGTATGAAAACTGTCAAAGGATGATTCAGTTAGCTGGTCGCGCTGAGAAAGAAAACTTAGATCTTTTCAAATTTGATAACAAAACAATGCTGAGTTCGATAGACCAGCCTTATACCTTGATTAGCTTAATCGAAAAAGATTCTCTATTTAATGAGGAATCTATAATATTTGAAAAAGATTTTAATGGAGCAGTTACTGAGTATTTTCAGTATCTTGTTGTTCTAAATGAATCTCCTGCATCAAAAGCATTGAAATAGATTGTTAAATCCTAGTACAATAGTATTCTAGATAATGAATAATATGGATGGGTGATATATGGGACTTGTCGAGAATTATAAATGGATTTGTATTAAAACAATGACTGACAGCAAAAAGGCATATGAATTAGAGCAGGTATTTTATAAAAATAAAATGCCGTTTCAAGTTCGACAAATGAATCAGAATATGCTATTTGGATTCCAATGAAGTATAAGGACCTGTCAATTGATGTTGTTGAAAACTATCTAACTGACAACCTTTCAGATGGCTTCGTAAGATACAAGGAAGATGAAAAACCTGAAGATAAAATATACATTGGTAGGAAGTATGAAAGACGTGCTCCACCAAAGTTTTATTTTTACTTGTTCATGATAGCGGTGTTTTTACTTCTTCTAAGAGTGACTTATGGGTTTGACTTTTTATAAGGAATTATGATATCATATGCAAAATTGAATGAAATCTTATCGAGAACAGGGGAGAGAATTCGCTCGTAGATCCTGTACCAACCTGCTTTATGGCGTGGTGGTCCAACGAATATGGATAAGAAACAGTGCTTAATAGCCTTATCCTAATGGATAAGGCTTTATTTATTGCTGGGAATATCAGAATATTAAGTCATATAAGAAGGTGAAGTGCATGAAAACGCAGGAGTTAAAACAACAGATTATAAGTGAAATTACAGGTGAAAAGGGCATGCACTTGACCAATACTTGGGAACAGGAAATTGATGACCTAATTTCAGAGGTTACTAGTCTATCAACATTTAATCCAGTATCTAGACAAGAGAAATGCGTCTATGGGGAGGTAAGTCACCAAATCACAGTTGGAGACTTGACCTTTGAAAGTAAAAGTTTGTCGAGATATTTGGAGGGTTCACAGTCCTGTGTCATAATGGCTGCAACCTTAGGGCCACGTATTGAAAGTCGAATGGGTATACTTCAAATGACCAATATGTCTAAAGCCTATTTATTTGATATTGTCTGTTTACATTATTTAGAGTCACTCCTTGATGATTGGGAAGAAAATATGAGACACAATTTAGCTGAAAACGCTCAGTATTTATCGGGACGTTTTAGCCCTGGGTATGGAGACTTGCCACTGGAAATTCAGAGTAATGTGCTCAACTACTTAGATGCTCAAAAGAGAATTGGAATAGAACTCACTGAGAACAATCTTATGATCCCCCAAAAATCTGTAACAGCTGTACTGGGAATCAGTTCAGAACCATTTAAAAGGACATATAGTCGATGTGATGCTTGTTTAAAAAGAGAAAACTGTAAGAATAGAGGGGGAAGACACTGTGAGTTTCATTAATAAGTTAAAGGAAAACCATTTGTTTTTTGATGGTTCAATGGGGAGCTTGCTCATTCAAAAAGGCATTAAGAGCGAAGGGGACCCATCACTGCTTAATATTACGAACCCAGAAGCAATTAAGGAAATTCATAGGACATATGCTGCGTCAGGTTCTGATTTTGTCACAACGAATACGTTTGGTGCCAATAGATATAAATTGGATGGCAGTGGGTATACAGTTGAGCAGATTGTTAGTCGGGGTGTGGAACTCGCAAAAGAAGCGACGCCAAATGCCTACGTGGCTCTTGATTTAGGACCAACAGGAAAACTACTTAGACCCATGGGGCAATTAACGTTTGACGAAGCCTATGATGTGTTCAAAGAGCAGGTTGAAGCTGGTGCTCGTGCAGGCGCGGACCTGGTTATTATTGAAACGATGTCAGATTTATTAGAAGCCAAGGTTGCTCTTCTTGCTGTTAAAGAAAATTCTAGTTTACCAGTTGTGGTCACAATGACATTCCAAGAAAATGGTAGAACGCTTAGCGGTTCGCCTGCAGAGGTGGTTGCTTTAACCCTTGAGGCAAATGGAGCAGATGCAGTAGGTATTAATTGTTCAACTGGACCTGATAAAATGCTACCACTTGTTGAAGCAATGCGTTCTGTACTAACTGTTCCTATATTAGTTCAGCCAAACGCAGGTTTGCCAAGACACATTGAAGGTAGTGTTGCATACGACTTAAGTGTTGAGGATTATGTTATTCAAATGACTACACTTGCTGAATCTGGTGCACATATACTAGGTGGATGTTGTGGCACAACGCCAGAATACATAAAAGCATTAAAATCATCAATTGAAGGCAGAACTCCGAATGTAATTAAAACAGAAAGAACTGCCGCTGTTTGTTCTTCCACTGAAATGGTTTGGTTTGATAAGTTTCCAATCACAATCGGTGAGAGAATTAATCCTGCTGGAAAAGCGCTCTTGAAAAAATCCTTCCAAGAAGGAAGAATCGACTTAGCTGTTAAAGAAGCCTTTGATCAAGTCGAGGCAGGTGCAGATATCATAGACGTAAATGTAAGTGGTCGTGGAGTAGATGAAACGGCTATTTACGAAGAGTTGATTACAACACTAAACGGTACTTTGTCAGCGCCACTTCAGATTGACAACGTCAAAGGAGCAGTTGTTGAAAGAGCTTGTCGAATCTATGCGGGTGTACCAATTATCAATTCGGTTAATGGTAAGGAAAGTTCGATGGATTCGATTCTACCCATTGCGAAGAAATATGGAGCGATGCTAATTGGTCTCGCACTAGATGGAGATGGGATTCCGGAAACTGTAAAAGATAGAATTGAAGTTGTTGAGAGAATTATTAACGAGGCGAAAAAGTACAATATAGACAAATCAAGATTTCTTGTGGATTGTCTTACCCTTTCAGCAGCAAGTAATAGGGACAGTTATAAGGTAACACTTGATGCCATGGATCATGTTAAGAATGTTTTAGGAATTAAGACAACTCTTGGTGCAAGTAATGTATCTTATGGTTTACCCAATCGTGACTTGGTAAACGGGTCATTCTTAAGTATGGCATTTGCAAAGGGGCTAGATGCACCAATTACAGATCCACTTCAACCAGAGGTTAAAAAAGCCATAGACATTTTTGCCTTCCTTGAGGACAATGAAAAAGTTGGAAGAACTTATCTTGAAACGTATGGTAATGCAGAATCAACCACAGTTACTGCAGCAAAATTTGAAGGGGACTTAAAAGGTGCTATTCAAAAAGGGTTTAGAACTGAAGCTATGGAGAAGACGAAAGCTTATCTTGAAAAAGAAAGCCCTCAGGATATAGTAGACAAACACCTTATTCCAGCACTTGAACGTGTAGGGGAAGATTATGATAAAGGGAAAATATACTTGCCACAGCTTTTAAGTTCAGCAGAAGCTGCTAAAGGTGCATTTGAAGTGGTAAAAATAGCAATAGAAAAAGATTCGGTTGAACTTGAAGAGAAACTTCCAGTTGTTCTTGCAACTGTTGAAGGTGACGTACATGATATTGGTAAAAATATTGTTGCAGTCATGTTAGAAAATTTCGGCTACGATGTTATTGATCTTGGCAAGAATGTTCCGACAGATGCAATATTAAATGCAGTAAAACAGCATGGTGTTAAACTCGTTGGTCTGTCTGCCTTAATGACAACAACGGTAGAATCTATGGAAAAATCCATAACAGCCCTGCGTGAGTATTACCCAGATGTTCAGGTTATGGTTGGTGGTGCAGTCCTAACACAAGACTATGCCAATGACATCGGAGCCCATGCCTATGGCAGAGATGCAAGGGATGCGGTGCGAATTGCAGACCGTATTTTGAAAGGTATTAAGTAGCATATTAGGTCCTGAGTGAATTATTGACACTCAGGACTTTTTTGTTTATTTGTAATGTTAAGACATTGTAAAGCCATTTGGTAAGAATGAAAGCTATAATAATAAGAGGTGATAATTATGACAAGCTTAACAATATTAAGCATATTCGCAATACTCAATATCATTTCATTTGTTTTAATGGCTCTTGATAAGTTTTATGCAGTGAAGAGAAAGTGGAGAATCAGCGAAATGTCTCTTATGCTCATTTCACTTTTCGGGGGAAGCATTGGTACTATGATTGGTATGGTCGTTTGCAAACACAAGACAAGTAAATCTAAATTTAGGTATGGGGTGCCAATCATAATTCTATTGCAGTGGGGTGGCTGCATTTGGTTATCAAACCTAGATGTCTTGACGGTGTCAATTCAAATGTTTCGTTAGGAGTGGGGTAAATGAAAATACGTACTAGATTAATGCTGTTTGCCGTTGTCATTGCTATTCTAATTGGTGGTGTAGGCTATTATGGTATTTCGGGTCTTCAATTTGTAAACCAGAGTATGGAGACAATTTATGAAACAAACTTAAGTAATATTCAAAGCTTATCAGGTGTAAGAGAGAGTTACCTCCGCATTCAGATTAGTTTGTTCAAACTGGCAACAAACCAAAGTGAGACAGTTAGAAGCAGTCTTATTAGAAATGATTTAACACCAGCACTAGAGTACATAGACGGACATCTTGGTGCATTCTCAGAGCAGGACTTGACGGAAGTGGAAGCGAGTTATCTTGAAATGCTTCTTGAGAGGCAAGGGAGTCTTAGTACAAAAATTAGTGGTTACTTAGAAGATTTAAACGGGGGCCACAGCAGAGACCAACTGCTCGTAAAATACAGCAGTATTGAATCAGCTATGCAGGGTGTCATGGTAATCTGTGACTCTCTAATAACTGAAAATACAAATGCAGCTGCCACTGAATATGATCTTGCTATGAAAAGTCAAAAGCAGATGGTTACAACAATGATGGTTATTGTTGGTATAACTGTCCTTGTATGTATTGTGTTTGCAAATGTTATTGTAAACTCTATAACAAGCCCAATTAAGAAAATGGAACATGGACTTACTGCAATTGCTGATGGTGACTTAACTGTTGAACTTCAAACGAAAGACAAAACTGAAATGGGTGTTCTTTCTAGAAGTCTAAGTAAAACAACGGAAAGCCTTCGAGCCTTATTAGCCAAGTACATCAAGCATCAGAATCCATTGCTGTCGCAGGGGATAAATTAAATGTTATGACTGAAAAGACTGGTGATTCTTCTAGTCAAGTGGCAAACTCAATAAATGAAATTGCTCGTGGTTCATCAGACCTTGCTGAACATGCAGAGCAGATTATAAGACTTATGTCAGATACATCAGACCAAACTCGTGTTGGCGGTCGTCAGCTTGAAGTTACAACTGAGAATGCAACTGCATCTAGAGATGTTGCAATTGAAGGTCAACGTACTATTGAACAAGCTGTTGTTCTTATAGAAAAGCTATCTGTCGATATGGTTAAAGTTTCAGATTCTGTTGCAAGACTACAGGAACAGTCTGCATCTATAGGCAATATTATTACAACGATTGCTTCAATATCAGACCAAACCAACTTATTAGCGTTAAATGCTAATATTGAGGCAGCTAGAGCTGGTGAACATGGTCGCGGCTTTGCTGTTGTAGCAGGTGAAGTAAGAGTTCTTGCTGAAGAAACAGGTCATGCTGCAAAAAGCATAACAAATATTATTCAGGGGATTCAAAATGAAGTAAAAGAAGTTACAGATAACATTGAGGAAAATGTAAGAGGCGTCGAGAAAGCTGTAAGTGTCATGGAAGAAGGTAAAACTTCTCTTGAACAAGTTGTTGAACAGTCTACAAAAGCCTCAGAGCAGTGTGAAGAACTAAATGTAGTGTTTAATCAAATTGAAGTGAGTGCCTCAGAGTCTTCGAGCGCAGTTGAGTCAATATCTGCTATAATTGAAGAATCAGCAGCTTCATCTGAGCAAGTATCTGCTGCAGCACAAGAACAAGCTGCAACAGTACAGGAAATCGCAGCGTATGTAATGCGACTCAATGATCTGAGTGAAAATCTTGATCGTGAGATTCAAATCTTCAAGATCTAAGTTTTTGATATCTTAATTCGGAGGCAGATATGAGTGATCAAAATCAGGACCAAAGTGACTATAATGATCTACTAGATAAACGTCAATCAGTCTATGAGCTTGAACGTGAGTTGGTAGGGGAGAGTGAAAATGATCTTGAACCCCGAAGAAGAGGCATGTTTAGAAAAGGCTGTGCAGTATTTTTAGTGCTGGTTATGTTGTGTTTTGTAGCCCTTGTAGCAATTGGTTATTTGTCATATGACTCTACCGTAGACTATGAGGAGTACTCTTATGATGAATACTCACCAGATTTACGGATGGATTTGAGCCCAATATTCGAATCTGAACAAGAGTGGCATAATGGTTACGATAGACTTGAAGTGCTTATATCTGATTTAGAATCTAATAAAGAGACATTTGGTGAAAGTCGTGAAGTATTTCGAAATACACTGCGGTTAAGGGAAAACCTATATAAACTTATGGATCGTCTTGAAATATACTCAAATTTAATGAGTGATACTGATGTTGATAATAATGCAGCGGCAGATATGGTGGCACTCTATGCGAGTAAAGCAACAGAAGTTAATGAAAGACTATCATTCTTTGATGAAAAAGTGACTGAAATTCCACTGCGCAAGTTAAAAACATGGGTTGATGAACCTGAGTTTTCGCCTTATAAAAGTGATTTGGAATACTGGATTGAGTATTACGACTATGGATTTAATGAAGAACACGATGCTTTAATCGCTGGTAGTTTAAGACTGAGTGAAGTGCCAGAAGAAATATTTGATGTTTTTCACTATTTAACAGATATACCTGAAGCGGATTGGGACTATGAAGATCTACTTAGTGATAATGCGAAGAAAAGAGAGCAGTCTCATTTAGCATTATACGATAAGTTAAGTATTGGTTCAGAGATCCTAGCATCAGCAATCGAAGGTGAAGTGTTAAGCAATATATACATTGCGAAAATGTATGGCTACGATGATCCGTTTGAAGTTTCTTTGGAAGCTGACGGAATAGAGCGTTCAGAATATGAGGCTTTTGTTTCAGAAGCAAAGAAAGGTTTGGTTCTGCTCCATAGGTGGAAACAACTTGAGAAAGAGCTAAAGGGTTTTGAATCCGATGAACGTTTACATGCATATGACTACTTCTTACCTTGGATTGATGAAGTTTATGAACTAGAAGGTGGAATTGACTTTGAATATGGCTCTAAGTTTATAAAAGAGTCGTTGAAGCCCCTAGGAGATGAGTACAGCTCTATTTACTTAAAGACACTAGAAGCTAGTGTGATTGACATTCGTCCACGCGAAACTAAGGTAGACGGTGCATACACTTGGGGAACTTATGAATCCACACCGTATGTTTTAATGAATTACTATGGTGATTTCGAAGACATGTTGACGGTTGGACATGAACTTGGGCATGCTGTACATCAGGAACTTGCTCGGAAGTCACAATCCTATAGCGATTATAATGCATCAATATTAATATCAGAAATGGCTGCAACAACAAATGAAGCAATTATTCTAGATCGTATTCTTAAAAGCCCTGAGTTATTCTCATCTGAATCAAGAGAAGCTGTATTGCTTAGATATGCAACATCGATTGAAGATACAATATTTGACCAGCTTCTTGCATCTGAGTTCCAGATGAGGATTCATGAGGATGCGAAAAATGGAATTAATCTAGATGCAGACCATCTTAATAATATCTACTCAGAATTGACTCAAGAGTATTATGGCCCTGCCTATGAAGTAAGTGAAGCTGATGGCTTTGGGTGGATGAATATGCCTCATTTTTTTTACTGGGGATTTTACGTTCAAAACTATGCCATAGGGTATACAGCAGGTATATCTAATGCCACTCGGATTGTTAATGAACCAGGGTTTAAAGATGAGTATTTATCTATCTTGAAACAAGGCGGTTCTGAATTTGCTGGTGACCAGCTTGATTCGTTTGGGTATGGGAAGTCTGGAGAGTTTGCTGTAGAGTCAATGCTTGAACGTTTTGATATGGTGTTAGATGAGATTAACCTGACTTTGGACGAACGAAGATAAAAATCAAAAGATGATAAGAACAAAATAAAACCTTTGCATGAAGTGGATAAATCCCATTTCATGCAAAGGTTTTTTCGTAGCAAATTTTTATATTGTATACCGACTAATAATGTCAATAGTCCCGTCATCAGAAATAACAACAGCAACACAATCACTAAAGTCATCGGTTTTACTTATGGTCTCCACATATCGAATAGCGGAGTTATACCTTGCTCCACGAGCGGCATCTCCACGAATTGTTGCCATACCGTCAAGGATAGCGCCTATTCCATGACAAACACCATCAAGATCCATTAATATGGCTCCATCAATATTTATTACTGACCGAATTACATTATTGGTTATAACAATAGGCTCAACTTGGAAACATTGATTTTTAAGTCTTTTAGCTTCAGAAGAAGCATTGGTACTGAAAACAAGTAAAGTTCCTTTATTGTGTTTAATGGCTTCCATGACTAATAAATATAGAGCACGTATTTTGGCGTTATCTAAATCCTTAAACACTTGCTTTAGTTTATAAAAGAATGCTTCATAAACCACTTTAGCCTTAGGCAGAGAAATGTGTTCATGAGACACACGCATGAGCTTTTGAGCATCGTGTGACAGTTCCCATGTATAGTAGTTTGTAAAATCCACCTCAAACAGATCTTCTCTTTCAAGTTGGTAATGTCCACGTTTTTGACCAAGTCCATAAATGGTTTCAGAATCAGAAATAAGACATACATCCCCTTTTGAAAGTTCAAGAAGTTTTCTCACGTGCCTATAGTTTGAAAGGGGCGTTCGTGAAGCGAAAGTCATAAGAATATCGAGATTCGGATGACCCCCTTCCTGATTAAGCAGCTCTTTTCTTGTGAATAGAATTTTCCCTCTAATGGCTTTGCCTTCATAGTTAAGTGATGATATTTTGTTGAGCTTGTCATAAGTCGTGTCCCATAGACCAGCATACCCAAGAATTTTGAGAAGCTTCTTGCTCCCACGTTGAATTGTTGACTGGAAGTCTAAAGATTTAGAGTAATCCTCACGACCAAATTGATGTAGGAACTTGTTAATATCACTAGCAAACTCTGCGCTGACTGCGGAAAGTAGTGATCTAGGAGCAGATGGATTTCTGTCGCTTAGCCTGTAGTAGTTATTGTAGACTTCTCGGTCCATGTCTACAAAGGCCATAGTATACCAACCGTCTATGTCGACTAAGTCAGTTACAAAAAACATTCTTCTACTATAATCTGGATTATTTATAACAGTAGATGCCAAATCAGCATCGATACGCTCTAGAATTTCTTCGTTGCCACTCTTTAAGGCTTTAATGAGTTGAGACTCAACTGTGTATGCAAATTCAGTAATTGAAGGTTCGATCATACTATCTTCAGGTTGAATGTCTAAAGCGAGTTTGCGTTTTTCAACACGCATACGAATAACAGTTACATTTGGTTTTAGGTTTTTATCAAATGTGTTGAACACAGCCTTGGCATATAGACGTAGAAGTCTTAAAAACTGTTTAAATATAGGAATTGTGATTTGAATAGATTGATTGTCCATAATAGCCCCCAGAATAGTCCTCTACTTAATATTATCTCATATTATACCCAAACATAGTGGTAAATCCACGACATAGATAGTTCAATTTTAACGATGTTTACGCAAAATTAACTCAAGAGTTTAATGATATTAATACGTTTTGTGTAAATTTGTAATTGGCATCGGAATTGACCGCAAAGTCAATGGTGTGTGATTACAATATTTTTATTGGCATAAGCAAAAGTTTAGGTTTCTGTTTGTTGACTAGCAACAAAATACTGAATTGACTCCTTGTAATTACAATATGTATTACGTAAATGATATAATTGTGGGAGTAGTTTGATTATTGTGATAATTAATTCATAAACAAACATAAACTTACATTTTAAGTTCAATGAATTTCGATTGTCGAATAAAAGAATTGCTATGGGGATTGGATATGTTGGAACTCTACTACTTATTATTAAGGGGAGGAACAACATTATGAAAGCAAGATTCAAACAACTGGTCAGCAATCTGTTGATCATGGCGCTTGTGATTTCTAGTTTTGCAGTGGGACCTGTAAATCAGATATCTTGGGCTGAGGAAGCTAAAGGTGGATTAATAATTTCGGAATACACAGAGAAAGGGAATAATAAAGCTCTTGAACTATTCAATACATCAGAAGAATACTTAAATCTCAAAGACTATAAAATAGGTAAAGTCTCAAATGGAGATGAAGCTAAAAAGTACTATTTAGACGATATGACTGGTGTTGTATCTCCTGGGGCAGTAGTGGTTTTGTTATACACTAAGTCATATAATGAAGAGCTTCTGACTAATGCAAATAGGGCAGATTTAAAAATTGAAACTAGTAGTTCAATGATCACATTTAATGGTGACGATCCAGTGTTTATTGAGAGTATAGAAACTGGTGCTGTACTTGATTATATTGGAATACTAGGTAAAAAGAAATTTGGTGAAGATAACACGTTTGTTAGAAATGCTGATGTAGTCAACGGGCAGACTATGAAGCACAGTTTTGATAATGGAGAATGGACAGCAAAAGGTGAGAATAACTATGACAATATAGGATTGCACACGTTCAACGGTATTCAACCTTCAAACAAGTTGGCAAATGTATATCCTAATTCAACTGATGTAGTTGTCGAAGCAGGAACTACGATTGCATTGAACCATAAAGATGGAGAAGCAAAAATCTATTACTCAACATCTTCAGATGATAAAGCTGATTTTGAGGAGTATACAGCACCAATTGCAATCAACGAAGATACAGTGATAAGAGCATTCGCTAAGAAAGATGAAATGCTAGATAGTGATGTTGCCAATTTCACGTATTCAATTCTTGTGAAGAATAATATTTCTGAAGTGAGAAATGAAAATGGGTTACCAGCTATTATTGAAGGTGTAGTGACTGGAAAAATTGGTTCAAGTGATTACTACATGCAAGATGATACCGCTGGAATCATTCTAAGTGCGTATAAGGTTAGCGGTCTTAGTGTGAATATTGGTGACGAACTCAGAGTGAAGGGGAACATTGAAGTTTATAAAACAATGTCACAAATTCACCCAATGGCAATCGATACAGTTGAAGTATTATCAACAGGAAATGTTGTAACACCTCAGCTTGTAACAAGTTCACAAGTGGCTGAAGAAACTGAAGGTGAACTTGTCAGAATTGAGAACATTACAATCGATTCTATTGATAAATTCGGAAATTACACAATTTCGGATGCTAATGGAACAACACTATTGAAGCCTTCAAGTGGAATTGTATTTGACATTAATGATACATATGAAAGTATAACAGGTGTTGTTAAATACAACTATGGACATAAGATATTCACACGTGATGCATCAGATATCTTATGGAGCACAACTAAAGTGTACCCAGTAAAACCATCAATGGGTAATAAGGCAAAGACAACTGAAGTAGAATCAGGCGCTGAAATAACGCTAGCTTCTGAAACTGAGAGCGCAGAAATTTACTATGCAGTAGGTGCAGATGATTCTATTAGTGATCCAACGCCCGAAACAGGTACGCTGTATAACTCGGAAAATCCAATCGTAATTAATTCGGATAATCTGGTTATTAAAGCAATGGCAAAGAAGGCAGGTCTTGAAACAACTCCAGTGTATACCTTCCAGTATAAACTAGGTGAGTTTGTATTCGCCCATGACCTTCAGGGCGAAGGACATACATCACCATTTAAAAATCAGGAAGTTTCTAATGTAAAAGGTATTATTACGGCTGTATCTTACAAAGATTCATTCCAAAAAGGTCTCTATATTCAAACACCAGATTCTAAGATAGACGATAAAATTGGAACGTCAGAAGGTATCTTTGTTAAACCAGCTAGTACAAATGGATTTACCGTAGGTGACATGGTAATAGTAAGCGGTACAGTCAAAGAAGTGAAAAATGGTATCTACGATATAGACAATCTTGAGACAATTATTGATAGTGCAACAATAAATGTTGTTTCAAGTGGAAATGCATTACCAAACTCAACCGTGCTAGGGGATGGTGGTCGTGCACTTATCACAGATCATATTGATAATGATTCAAACACAAGTTATGATCCTGAAGAAGATGCACTAGACTATTATGAATCATTGGAAGGTATGCTTGTTAAAATTAATGATCCGGTTGTAGTTGGAATGGATGAAAGATACGGCGAATTTGCAGTCCTTGCAGATAATGGAGATGCTTCAGCAGGGAAAAGAACACCGTATGGTGGAATCAAAGCAACACTTGAAAATCATAATCCTGAGGTCATCCACATTGACGATGTAATAATTCCTATATCAGGTCCGTCAAAAACATATTATGACTCATCCTTTGCACCAAAAGTTGGGGACAAGTTTGATGGATCTATTGAAGGTGTCATGAGTTTTGGATTCGGCAAATATAAAGTTCTTAATACTTCACCGCTACCGAACTTGATAGATAATGGACTTGAAATCACTAACACGAGTATTGTGGTGGATGAGGACAAACTAACAATTGCTTCATTCAACATTGAAAACTTCCACAAAGGTGTTGATTCTGGAAAAATCGAGAAAATTGCTAAAACTATTGCAGTTCAATTAAAGACGCCAGATATTGTTGGTGTTATTGAAATGCAGGATAATAATGGCGCAACTAATGATGGTACAACTGCTGCAGATGAAAATGCTACAGTACTAATCAATGCGATTAATAATGCACTGACTACGCCTGTTAACTACAAGTACGTTGAAATAGAGCCAGTTGATGGCAATGAAGGCGGACAACCAGGTGGTAATATTCGAGTTGCATACATTTATAATGCCGATCGAGTATCCTTATATGATGCACCGGCAGGATCTAACGCTGTAGATGTTGTATTTAAGAACGGTCATCTTCTAAATAATCCTGGACGAGTGGCAACGACAAGTTCATACTTTGAATCAACTCGTAGAGCGCTCGCTGCAGAGTTTGAATTTAAAGGCGAATCAGTTGTTGTTATTGCGAATCATTTAAGTTCAAAGCGTGGTGATGAAGGTGAATTCGGTCCTAATCAACCACCAGTTAAAGGCTCTGAGCCAAATAGACATGGACAAGCACAAGCACTCAACGACTTCATTGACACTATTATGTTAGATGATCCGAAAGCAAATGTGGTTGTACTTGGTGACCTAAATGATTATGAGTATTCAGAAACATTGAACCTATTAAAAGGAAAAGGTACTGAAAATATTCTTACAAATATGATTGATAAGCTTCCTCTAAATGAGAGAATGACGTATATTCACAATGGTAATTCTCAGGTGTTAGATCATATTCTTGTATCAAACAATCTTGAAAACAAAACAGTGGTTGATGTTGTAAATGCTAACTCAATGGTGACAGCTGCTTCTGGAAGAAGTTCGGATCATGATCCAGTTATGATTCAGGTGACTTTAGATGCTGAACCTCTTAAACCAGCAGATAACATTGGCGATGTGAGAGAGACACAGGATCAAGATGTATTTGTTAGAGGTATTGTAACAGCGAAAATACCGAATAAAGAAAAGTTTGATTACTACATTCAGGATTTAACGGGTGGTTTGATTCTTAGTGAATTCAAATTATCTGAAGGCTCATTGAATCTAAAAGTTGGAGATAAGGTTGAAGTTACCGGGAAGATTAATCTATTCTATAAAATGTCACAAATACAAGTGACGGATGTTGATCAAGTAGAATATATAGGAAGATCATCAATAGTACCTCAAACCGTAATACCATCTGAATTAGGGGAGTCGGTAGAAGGTGAATTGGTTAAGATTAATAAATTAAAGGTTACCGCAATCGATAAACACAAAAAATATTACCATGGCAACGGATCAAGGCGAAGTTGTTGTATATGGGAAACCTACAGGTGTAACATTTAACGTTGGAGATGAGTTTGATAGCATCAGTGGCGTTATAAGCTATCACTTTAACACGTATAAAGTTTTTGTAAGAGGAACAGAAGATTTAGAAAAGAAAACAGAACCAATCGTTAATTATGTAGATATCAAGGATTCTAAAACGATGGCACTTGATGGAACAGTGAAGAATACGTTCACCTCAGGTGATGTTGTCTATGTAGATGTAACCACTGAAAATATTACAGAAGTAACTACGAATGGTGACCTTTTGATTAACGTTATGTCTGAAATCGCTGGTGTAAAAACGATGAAGAAATTCTCAATGTTCCCAGCAGTTCAACTTAAAAAAAGACTTAAGTCAGTCATTTAGGATTGGTTTTGAAACATTTGGATTTTCACCTGGAAATTATGAGATTGAAGTCTACTTCTGGGATTCTCTAAATGGTATGAAACCACTGGCTGAAGCTGAAGTGATTCAGTTTACAATTCAATAGATCGGAGGGAATCATATGAATCAAAAATACTTAGCGGTTCTGATGACTCTGATACTTGTATTTAGTCAGTTGGCTAATCCAATCCATACTTTTTCACAAAGTGAAGTTGGTTACATGTTAGAAGTCGAGGCAGATAAAAATGTAACTCTTGGTGATCCTATTCGTGTTCAGTTTACAACTAGAATAGCTGACTCCCTTGTAAAGGGTAATGTAGCTTGCAAGATAGTAAATCAAAGTGGATCAGCGATACTATATGTTTCTGAAATTAGAACAGATGAAAATGGAGTTGTGGTAACTAGTATTGGGACAGAGAAGTTTACTCAAGGCACATATGAGTTAACGGCTTTGTTTGGAGATGTGAAAGTTATAGAGAACATCCATCTAAAGAAGAAAAGTAATTCTGGTAGCACAGATAAACCAACAAAAAAAAGACAAAAAAAGACAAAGACGATAGAAAAAGTGATCAGACAACAAACCAAAATATAACTGTTGTCGAGGAAAAAAATACCACAAGCATCACCTGAAGATCTTAAAAAAACAACGTACAGAAAAACTAGAGAACTTGAAAGACATGAGAAAAGGCATTAAGACCAAAGATGCTAAAACAGCCGCAAAAGATGTTGCTCAATTAGCTAAAGATCTGTCATCGAACCTAGAAAACCTTTCTGTGAGCCCTTCAGAGTCAGCAGAAATTGTAACAGATATCGCTAATCTGGTAGATGAGCTAATGCTTAATCCAGATGTTACTGATTCACAGGCAAAAGAAGTAGTTTCATCAGCTATCGAATCACTACTCAAAGGAGCTGTTGAACAAGATGAAAAAGGTGTGAATTCAGTAAAGCTTAATAAACAAGCTGAAAGAATGGCGAAACAAGCAATCAAAAAAGCAGGTCGTGTAAAATCTGAAAGTGCAAAGGCAATTATCAAGTCAGAAGACATAAAATCCGCACTCGATAACGCGATAGATGCTGTAACAAACCTAAAAGCATCCTTAACAAAAAGCGGCCTAACAAAAGCGGCCTCAAATATGCGACCAGTCATTGACATTGAAGTATCAAACACAGACGACCTAAAACAAATCGCCCTGGACAAAGACACAGTAGACGCCCTAAAAGAGTCAGGCGCAGAGGTCGAAATTGACATGGGTGATATGACATTCAGAATGCCTGCCAACCTGCTAGAAGGCTTTGCTGACAGTGAAGTTCTTGTTGAAAGTGAAAAAACTAACAACAGAACAAAAGCAAGCTGTTAAAGAGGCAAAAGCAGAGAATGGCACTGATGTTGATATCGTTTCAGATGTATATGAGATTGAATTCAAAGCAGGTTCAGAAGATGTTAAAATTGGATCTGACAAACCAGAGCTAACAATCGACGTATCTGAAATGGTCGAAATGTTAAAAAAAACGCAAGCCCATATGTTAAGTGTATTTGTCTATGACGAAGAAGCAGACGTTTGGGAACATGTACCGTCCAAAATTGTAGATGGTATAGCAGTGTTTGAAGCACCTCACTTTAGTAAGTATGCTGTTTTAAAATCAAATGTTGTGTTTGATGATGTTGAGGGCCACTGGGCTCAAGAAACCATCGAAATGATGACAGCAAACCAAATTACTGCTGGACGTACAAATGAAAGCTTTAAACCTGACGAAAACATTACAAGGGCAGAGTTTGCTTCTTATCTTGTGAATATGCTTGGACTTGAAGGAGAACTTCAAGGGAACTTCAAGGATGTATCTCAGGACGCATGGTACTACAACTCTGTAGGACTTGCAGCTATCAATGGACTTGTAAGTGGTGTCGGAGAAGGTAATTTCGCTCCAGAGGCTACAATTACGAGACAAGACATGGCTGTCATGATGGCTAAGGCATACAAATTACAGTATGGCGAAGACATGAAAGGGAGCGCTGATGCGTTTGCTGACAGTATCATGATTTCTGAATACGCAACTCAAGCAGTTTATGCTGCAAAGTATCATGAAATTGTTGGTGGTTTTGCAGATGGTTCTTTCCGTCCAACACAAACTGCTACAAGAGCACAAGCAGCACAAATGCTTAGATCGTTTTGGGAAAATAACTAGTTAACACTTAATGGACATCGGCTTATGCTGGTGTCCATTTTTTTTGCTACGATTTTTCACTTCATTTATTGTAGAACCTTTTAAAGTATATATGAAAAAAGCCCCCATTATTATGGAGGCTTATCTTCGTTTTGAGAAACTTGCAAATCCAGATCTTAAGTGAGAGAGTTCACCTAGACCATTAAAATTCGAGAGTGAGAGAGTGAATTTCCTATTTACCAGGTTACAGACCTAGCCTTGCAAGTTCCTATATGATTGCATATTGCATTTGAGGGCTTAATTAATAGTGTTATAGATCGAAGTGCTGTGCGATAACTTCAACGGCTTTGTCTCTGTCACCAGCATCTATTGTATAGGAAATACTAATTTCTGATGTTGTTACCTGATAAAAATCAATATTATTGTCGGAGAAGAGCTTAAATAGATCTGCTGCAACACCCGACTGGCTTACCATACCAATACCCACGACTGAAAGCTTGATTACACTTGCGTCAATCAAATAGTCTAGAGTTGGGTAATCTGACTTTAGGGCCTCTACAATTTCTTTGACTTGATGTTTTGCAGACTCATAAGATGAGAATGAAACATTTACAAAGCTATTATATGGAGCTGTTTGGCTGATCATATCAACGAAAACGTTGTTACCAGCTAAACGAGCAAATATCTCAGTAATATTTTTTGATTCAAACGGTATACGGTTCAGAGATACCATTAGGCAATTGTCTTCTATTGTCAGTCCTGTTACGACACGCTTTTCCATTTCTAGGTCTCGCTCCTTTATAAGTGTTCCCGGGTATTCACCTGTACTTAGTGCAACTGTTAGTGGAACATTGAACTTGCTTGCCAATTCAACAGCTCGTGTTTCAAGAACCTTAGCACCAAGACTTGCCATTTCAAGCATTTCACTATAGCAAATAATGTCAAGTTTTTTAGCTTCAGGATACACTCTTGGGTCAATAGCATAGACCCCATCAACATCTGTATAGATTTCGCATGGACAATCTAAGCTGGCAGCTAAACAAACAGCCGTTGTATCTGATCCGCCTCGCCCAAGTGTGGTAATTTCACCGTCTTCTGTAACACCTTGGAAACCTGCAATAATAACGATTTTTCCATCTTCTAGTGCACCAGATATTTTTGCGTTGTCCACTTGGCTGATTCGTGCTCTTGTGTGACTGTTGTCAGTTACAATACCTGCTTGCGGGCCTGTATATGACACAGATTCATGCCCGAGAGACTTAATTGCCATACTCAGTAGTGAAATGGATACTTGCTCACCTGTAGATAAAAGCATGTCCATATCTCTGTGACAAGGTTCTGGTGAAACTTCTTTTGCCATATCAACAAGAGCGTTTGTTGTATTGCCCATTGCAGACACAACCACAACTAAATTGTCGCCTTTTGATTTTCTCTCAACGAGTCTTTCTGCGACACCTTTTATTTTCTCTATGCTGCCGACGGAAGTACCGCCGTATTTAACGACATATAAATTACTCATATTGTACCTCCTTAGACGTCATTTCTTAAAATGTCTTCGTATGTTTCACGCTTAACAACTAGTTGGGAGTGCCCATCTTTAACGAACACGACAGCTGGCTTTCGTAGGCGGTTATAGTTACTTGCCATGGAATAGTTGTATGCACCTGTACTTGCAATCACGAGAATATCGTCCGTTCTGCAGGGGGGAGCATAATTTCTTTAATTAGAATATCGCCAGATTCGCAACATTTGCCTGCAACTGTATATTTTACAGTTGGTTCAAGTGGCATCTTGTTTGCTAAAGCGGCTTCATAAATGGAATCGTATAAGGCCGTTCGTGGGTTGTCAGCCATACCGCCGTCAACAAACACGAATGTTCTACCTCCGTATGTTTCTTTTATGCCACCAACCTTGTATAGAGTTGCACCTGCATTGCCAACAATAGCTCTACCAGGCTCAATAAGCAGTTTTGGAATCGGGAACTTTAACTCCTTTGATTTTGAAAGCACCGTCTTGAATATTTGCTTCATAGTCCCACCAACATCAAGTGGGGTATCTGCTTCAGAGTAGTATATTCCAAAACCACCACCTAGGTTTAATTCAAGTGTTGTATAGCCACATTCTGTTCTTGTCTTATCAAGAAAATCCATCATAGTTTCAACAGCTCTTGTAAAAGATTCCGCTTCAAGAATCTGAGAGCCAATGTGGTAATGGAAACCTTTTAAATCAATATAGTACGAATCAGTTAAGCGATTAATCACAGAGCAAATGTGGTCGCTGTGAATGGAAATGCCAAACTTTGAATCGTTGTTTGCTGTTTGAATATATTCGTGTGTATGTGCTTCAATACCTGGGTTTAGACGAATAAGAACTTCAACGGATTTATCAAGTTCAGAGCATAAGTATTCAAGCATTTCAATTTCAGTTTCATTGTCGATGACTATGCGACGAACGCCATAGTTAAGAGCCATTATGAGCTCATCAACAGTTTTGTTATTGCCATGGAAATAGATGTTTTCAGCTGGAAACTCAGCTTTCATTGCTGTGTATAGTTCTCCACCAGATACCACATCAAGTGATAACCCTTCAGCCTGAATGAGTCTACACATTGCAAGTGTCAGAAAGGCTTTTGATGCATATATAACTTCGGTTTGAACTTTTGGGTGGCTGAATGTTGACTTGTACATTCTACAGCTATCTTCGATTGTTGTTTGATCCATGACATATAATGGTGTTCCGTACTTTCTAGCCAAAGTGACTGCATCGCAGCCGCCGATTTCCAGATTCCCCATGTCATTGACGCGCATTGTTCCTAGTCGTCTCATAATTTCCTCCAATTCGTCATTTGGTGACGAGATTTTGTCAAATGTGTGCGTCGGGGATGATATTACTGCTGCTGTTTTGTAAAAATTTGGAAACGAAACCAATTAAAAAAGCAGACAGGCGTAAAAGGGCCAGTCTGCTAATAAGCATGCGAATAATAACCTTTTACCCCGTGTGAGACAGCACTCCTTATACTCGCTGGGTACGCGAATAACAGACAGTACCATACTTGTTCAGTATAGTCCCAACGTATTTTCATACGTTTCGGCGATAGCCCCTTTTCCTAGAAAGGTACTCATGACAATCGCGGCCTCTGTGTCACACTACTAATGTTCGATCAACTCGAACGAATATTTATAAATTTAGTTCATTATACACACTGATCATATACGTGTAAAGCTTAGTTTTGAAAAAAAGTTTGATAATTCAAATGGTTCAGTATTAGAAATACATAACTTGTTCACTTTCTTCATATAAGCATGTTGTCATAAATCTCAAAAAAACTTATAAGTCAAATTAGATTTATTCAATATCTAATTGAATATGTTAACTGACTTAAGACTCTGGAGCACGAGGTTGACTTAATGGTAATGCTATTGTAAACTTAGTTCCTTTTTCCATAACACTGTCAACGGTTATTGAGCCGTGGTGCAAATCCTGAATAATTTCTTTAGATATACTTAATCCCAGTCCAGTACCAACACCTTCTGGTTTTGTTGTGAAAAAGGCTTCGAAAATATGATCTTGCACGTCCTCAGGCATTCCAATACCACTGTCTTCTATTACACAATATACGTATAGACTGTCATGGGCGGTCGTAATATTAATAGTGCCCATATCTGAAAGGTCCTTTTTTTCAATAGCATGAGACGCATTGATGATTAGGTTTAGTATAACTTGGCTTATTTTGCTACCAATAGCTTCAATCATAGGGAGTTCAGCTAAGTTTAAAGATACATTTGCAGTATATTTTATTTCGTTATGTGCAATGGTTAGGACTTTTTCAATCGTTTTATTTAAGTCAAATGGAACATACTCATCAGTTTGTCCAGCCCAGGAGTAGGATCTTAAACCTGTCACTATTGTTTTGATACGTTCTAAACCTTCGTCAAACTCGTTCAAAATCTCGTCTATGTCTGTTGATAAATACTTAAAGGCGTCATCATCAGTTGTCTGCACTATCTTGTACATATCCTGTAATTCTGTTCTCAAAATATCTGAACTTGAAATCATGTAACTTAATGGGTTGTTGATTTCATGGGCAATACCAGCCGACAAATGTCCTAGTTCAGCAAGACGTTCTTGATCGACTATAATATTTTTCAAATGAGAAATTGATTGGACATTATCGTATTCCTTGGTATAATCCATAAATATATATACAAAGAGTTTTCTTTGTAATTCAGTAACCTCATCTTTGAATATGGTGACACGAACTCTTCTTACATCATTTTCAGAGACTTCGAGACTACCCGTTGAAGTCCACATATCAATTTTACTGCGATCAGGCACTTCTATTTCATTATCGAGGTGATTATAGTACTTAATCTTAAGACTGTCGATTTGGTTTGTTGACCTAAGCTGTTCTATATCCATGCAGGCTTTGCTTTTGTAAAGTACGTTTCCTTTGGAGTCGCACATAAAGACTAATGCAGGACCGTTATCTATAATACTTAGTAAACTGCTTGACTGCGCTTGAGCTTTTGTTTCTTCAGTAATATCCTTCATAATTGTAATTATGAAGTCAATTTCACCTGCTGAATTCTTAACAATATCATTGTGACATTCACAAATATGAATTTCGCCGTCACGATCTTGGGCTTTGAGTTTAACGATGTTACTAGACCCACCTATAGCTTGGTCAACGAATTGCCTCCATGTCCGTATTTCAGATTCTGGAACAATTGTATCAAAAATAGACTGATCTTTTACTTCATCAATCGAAAGCTTAAAAGTATTCATAGCGGACTGGTTCCACTCTATTATTTCATAGTCTTGATTCCACGTAATTATCATAGCTGGGGCATTGTGGAATATTCGCTCATACCCTTGACGTACCCTTAATAGTTTAAGTTCGTCATTAAGATTGTCTGTTATATCTTCAATAAAGCAACGGATAAAACTTTGAGAAGAACGTTTGTCTAACTCATTGATCAAGCTATAGATGACATATCGCGTGGTTCCATCTATTCTTTGTATGAATCCTGATGCCTCAATGATATTGGATTCGATTCTAGTGTCATAAATAAAATCATTTAAGTCAGACTTTATAAAGCTGTTAATGCTCTCTCCAATTAGCTCGGATTTTCTTTCACCAACTATAGAAGAAAAGTTTCTATTAGAGTCAATTATTATGCCATCGAGATCAAATATACATGATCCTAAAATTTCATTGTTGTGGAATCGTGTGTCTTCAATAGATTCATAATTTTCTAGATCAAGAACAATAGTGTTATTGAAAATGATCTTGCTGTCGTAGGTTTTAACGTAGTGTTCCGAGTCTTGAATACTCATTGGTTTTGAAAACAAGTAACCTTGTACATATCGACAGTTTCTATTTTTAAGGATTTGGAGCTGGTCAATATTTTCTACTCCTTCAGCGATTACATCTAATCCTATTTTGTGTGACAAGGAAATCATACCAGTAATGACAGAGGTATCATCTATGCTCTCGTCTATATTTTTTATAAAGCCATGATCTATTTTAACGATTGATATTGGCATATTTTTTAGACGCTGAATAGAAGAAAATCCAGTGCCGAAGTCATCAAGAGCGAGTGTTATACCTAGATTGCTTATAGACTCAATCGTATTTAATATTACTTCACTGTTTTGAATTGATATACTCTCCGTAATTTCCAAAATAAGATCGGAAGGGGGAAATTTCGTTTTAATGATGATTTTTTCGAGGGCTTCAACAAATTTCCCATTTTCTAGTTGCAGTAGGGATACATTAACATTGAGTTTCAGTTGACTATGATAAGATTTCCATTTCAAAACACATTCACAGCTTTGTTCAAGTATTTGAAGCCCTAAACTATAAATAGCATTGCTGTTTTCTGCTTCTGGTATAAAACGAGATGGTGAAATGTATTCACCATCAATATTCCAACGTGCCAGAGCTTCAAAGGAGAATAATTCACCGGTATAAGTATCAATAATTGGTTGGAAATGAACAGTGAAATCTCCATTTTCAGTAGCTTGAGTTACAGCATTTCTGAAATCGAAAGACTCCAGCATTTCACTCTCAATGATGTCATTAAAATGAGCAATGAAGCTGTACTTTCTACTTTCTGCATACCTAAGAGCGGATTCAGCCTCAAATAGAGCTCTACTTAAGATAATATTTTCATTAATTGATGCAGTGGAAACACCAATTGAAATAATTGGATTCAGTAATATTTTGTCAATTTCAATAGGTTCATTTGCGAAGGCAAGTAAGCTATCAGTAAGCGTTGACAAGTTTTGGTCTGATGAACTTCCTATAACGAATGCGAGGGTGTTTTCATCATAACGGTATAAGTCGTAGTGAGGTTTATATGATTGTACATTTAATAGCACTTTAAGGAACATACGATTTGATATAGAACTCCCAAATCGTAAATGAATATTTTTGTAATTCGATAGTCTGAGTAGAATGATTGAAATATTTTTAGCTTCCTCTTGGAATTCCAATAAAGCGTTTTTATTTTTCAAATTTGAGTGGCTGTCAATGTATGCCAATTCATATATTTTCTGATCAAGAAGTTTACTTTCAGTTAAGTCAATACCAATACATGCGAACCTATAGTTCCTGTCTGAACCTGGAATTTTTATAATACTTTGATGTAATGGAATGAGGTCTTCAGTTTTGGTCATATTCCATATTTTACCAACCCACAAACCTGAATCTTCAAGAGCCTTCCACATTTCTGAGTAGAAGTCTTCATTGTGAATATTTGATTTCAAAAATGCGTGTGTGTTGACCAAGTACTTCATGTTTGGTATAGCCGTATATTGTAAGAAAGGCATTATTTACCCATCTAATAATGCCTCCATCATCTGTAATGAACATAGATTCATTAGAGTTTGTAAAGATTGTATTAAAGATATCAAGCTGGGATTCACGTTTCTTAAATTCGGAAATGTCGCGTGAAACCATAAGGTTTTCTTTCATTCCTAGGATTTCGAAAGGATGAAAACTTAGTTCGCTAATGAATGACTCCTCATTAGCTTTTTTCATAATACTCTCTGTGACGAATGAACTCTCTATGTTAATTTTTTCTAGGTCCTCTTTATTGGTAAAGAGAGTCCAAAGTGGTTCATTAGTCATATCTTTAGAGCCAAACCCAAACTGTTCAGTCATTGCCTTGTTGATAAAATCTATACGTGGAATATTATCAATTTTCGTGAATAGGAGTATTGCATCTGAAGCATCATAAAGCATGTCGTAGAAAGACTCTTTCATTTCTTTCATTCGATTCATAGGAATACTTATATTTATTGTGATTGAGTTGGTAAGAATTAAAAGGAAACCAATCATGAGTGAAAAATCACTAATAATATGATGGTATACAATTTGGTCATGAAATATATGGATAGCATCGGAAATGAATAAGAGTGTCGTAATTAATGGAATACAAAACATTTTTTTCTCTATCTACGCGTTTATTAAACAAGAATAATATATAGATAGATAACAATAGGAATAAGTTTGTGATTATAGTGCTAGTAAAGAATGCGCTTAATACATGGTCGTCATGGAAAACAGGAAGTGATTGATCTATAAAGAGAACATAAATGGAACCTGAACTGAGTGTTGCAGATATTATAAATACGACCCTACTATATAGCTTGTGGTTATTAACTGCTAATCCGATAACAGCAGCAAGGAGTACTACAAAAACTGCTAAAAATCGGAATTGAATGCTAATGTAATCTAAGTGTTCTAAATTATCATGACTTGCAATTTTGCTAATAAACTCAGCAAACAGTATAAACCCCGAAAAGAAGGCGGCAGTTTGGAAGTGTGTGTGCCTGTTTTCCGTTTGCGTAATGAAACTGCTGACAGATAAAACACCAGCAAGAACGGCACTTACTACAGAGATTGACAATGTATAAAGTATGAAGCCTGTTGTATTAAACAAAGCAATAATAAGGGCAATACACACAAGCATGAACACAACAATTTGCAGTGGACGAATTTTCAAAACATCACCTCCTATACTCACAGTTGTAAAAAGTATACCCAAATACTTTATAAGTATAGTTAAAGTCTGAGTCTAGGCGTAAACTTTTCCCAAAATGTGCTAGGAAGAGTTGTATGATTTTTAATTAATTGGGTAAGTATAGTATAAATTGCGACGAAATAGTCATGGAAGCGTTTAAGTTGCTGGATTACAGAACTTGCACCTATAAACTAATACCGGGGGTACTGATATGAAGAAAATCCTATTTGTTGATGATGAAAAACAAATACTGAGAGCACTCAAGCGGTTATTTGTGAACAGCAACTACGAAGTTCATTTTGCAGATGGTGGAGAATCTGCACTTTCTTTAATTGCTGAAAATGAGTTTGACTTATTAGTTACAGACATTAGAATGCCTGAAATGGACGGTCTGGAGCTTCTAAGACAAGTGAAACAAGAATCACCTTTAACACTCAGAGTTGCGCTTAGTGGATATACAGATAACAAGAAAATTTATAGTGCACTTGAAGATAACCTTGCAAAGCTTTATCTTTTCAAACCATGGGACAATAAAGAGTTAACCTCTCTTATTGACAGGTTGTTTGAACTTGAGGACATATTAAAGGATAAAAAATTACTTAATCTGATAAACAATTTAGATGAGCTTCCAACTGTTCCTGACCTTTATGCAGAGCTCTGTCGGATGGTAGAGGAAAATGCAGATATAGAAACGATTTCAAAAAAAACTCGAGGAAGATCAGTCTATAGCGAGTAAATTGTTACGTGTAGCAAACTCAGCATTTTATGGAGCAAAAACAGGTTCAATTTCGCAAGCAATTATGTACGTTGGGCTAATTAACGTAAAAAATATAGTTTTATCAAATGGCATTTTTACAAGCCTAGGCATCGATAGAGATCTTCAAAGGACATTATGGGAACACGTGAATTTGACAAACAGACTAATGAGTGCCATTTATCAAAAATGTTTGTTCAAAAAGGTTCCAAATATATTTGCATCAGCAGGACTACTGCATGATATTGGAAGGGTTGTAATATATCAATACTTTATGGATGAATTTAAACAAGTTCTTGAGATTATGAAAGAATCACCAGAAAAAAATATTATTGAAATTGAGTCAGAAATTATTGGTGTAGACCATCAAAAAATTGGTGGCTACTTATTAAATTGGTGGGAGATCCCTGTACCAATAGTTGAAACAGCTCTATTCCACCACGATCCAATGAATGATGCAGTTATGAATAAGGAACTTGTTTCTGTGGTACATATTGCAAACTATTTTTCTTGGAAACTATTGAAGGACAAAACGTCTTGCCAGGTGCTTAAGCCTGAAGCTTATGATTACTTGGGAATTCAGGAGGAAAACGTCCTTAAGGTTATAGACGAGTTTGAGAAGGAATTAAATGGGACATCAATTACATCATAGACTGGGGGTGACAATATGGAAATTAATCATGAAAATAATACTGTATTGTTTGTAGATGATGAACAGAATATTCTAAAATCACTCAAACGTGGGCTTATGAAGGAAAAATATAAGAAGTTATTTGCCTCAAGTGGTAAGGAAGCACTTGAGATTATGAAGACCAAGGATGTTAGCGTTATTGTGACAGATATGAGAATGCCTGAAATGACTGGACTTGAGCTCTTAAAAGAAGTTAAAGTTCTCTATCCTGATGTGGTTAAAATTGTATTGTCAGGATACACTCACCTACCACAAGTATTAGCGACAGTTAATCAAATTGATATATATAAATTCATTACAAAGCCCTGGGACCTTGAAAATGAGTTTAAAGGAGTTATTATTGATGCAATAGATTTTTACAATGTTAAGTTTGAGAATGAAATCTTGAGAAAATCTGTATCTAAAAAAAAATGAGTTGTATCAAAAAATTACTTCGTTCCAATGACGAAAAAATTGCGGACCATAAAGCTCGATTTTAAGGAGCTTTTTAAAATTCAGAATGATACATTCCATTTTATGAGTGGTCTTTGTAAAAAACAGGCTTACTGGTGAGATAAGTGATGAAGATTATGACAGAATCATGTTACACATTACTGAACTTTTCTCAGAACTGGCTTTTCATTTCCCTTCTGAGTATGTAGATATGACAATGGCGGATTTTGTAGAGGCAGTTAACACAATTGTCTTTAACATTATGCACCCCGAAATGAAGTATGATCCTATTCAACATGTTAGACATGTTGGTTTTATTGGTATTGAAAATGCGACAGGTACATATAGAGGCAATTTTAGATTGTTACTATTTACTATGAGAAAGGTATTTAAGAATATATTGAAATGTGAAGTCGGGAATATATACAACATTGTTCTGAAACAGAGTGAGCCTTATTTTGTAAAAAGGTCAGGCCATGTGTAAAGCGACGCTTTTAATAGATGAATCAGCTGTATCTCACGAAGCAAGTCTACTTGTGAGAAAGGCAAATGTAATTATATTAGATCATTTAATGAGAAGTTTAGGTGGTGGTCTACAACTATCTTGGAAGGGTGACAAACTAATCATAATTTTGGAACTTGAACTTCAAGTTAATTCAAATGGTCAACCAACATAATCTTAACACAATGAACAAAAACGATGAAAGTTGAAAGGGGTTCTGTGTATGTTTTATGAGCATGAATTCATCGACTTTATACCAGTCCCTGTATTTATTTGTGACAAAACTACTATTCTTGATCGTAATAAAGCATGTGACAACATTATTAATGAAGATTTTACTCAAGTCGAAGAATGTTTAAAAATATTTAAAGAAGACGATTACAATAAAATAATCAAGAAACTGAATGAAACGCTAATTAGTGGGAAGTCGGAGTTGATTGAACACGCAAAAATGGATGTTGAAGGTCGGATATATGACGTAAGCATACATTTTGACAATGTTATTCGGGACAATAAAAACAGAGTCATTGTGACTTTAAAGGACACAGAAGATACGCTGCCTCTAAATCAAAATGATAATGTAAAGCATAAGTTAATCAATCAAGAAAAAATGGCAGGGATAGGACACCTTGCAGCGGGGGTTGCACATGAGATATTTAATCCGCTTGGCTATATAAAAAGCAACTTTGACACTTTGAACCAGTATTTCTCAGATGTTAGTGAAGTTGCAAACGAATTTAAGAAAATGACTGCAAATCAGGGCGATATAGAAGTGGTTCAAGATATGCGGGTCCTGTATAAAAGTCGTGATATTGATTTTATACTTTCAGATATACAAGACTTATTTACTGATGTAGATGAAGGTTTGCAGAGGGTACTAAGTATTGTAAATGGACTAAAGAGGTTTGCACATGACAGCGATGACATTATTGAATACGATTTAAATGAGGGTATTAAAAGTACACTTATGATATCTAAAAATGAGTTTAAGTACGATGCTGTTCTTGAAGTGCAATATGGAGACATATCTTTGGTGAATGCACATAGTGGCAAAATTAATCAAGTTGTCCTGGGGATGATTGTTAATGCGGTATATGCAATTAAAGAGAAACATCAAGGTAACATGGGGCTATTGAGAATAAACACATTTATGGAAAAAAATCTTGTGTGTTGTACCATCTGTGATGATGGTGTAGGCATCTCAAAAGAGAAACTTAATGAAGTTTACAATCCATTTTACACCACAAAACCAGAAGGTGTTGGTACTGGGCTAGGACTCAGTATAGCCTGGGATATTATAGTGGAGCAGCATAGTGGAGAACTTGAAGTGGTATCAGAACTTGGCAAAGGGACATGTTTTACAATTAAGCTGCCAGTAGCAGAATGAAATGGGGGGAATCCATGAAACTTCTCATAGTGGATGATTCGAGAGTCATTCGTAAAATGGCTGAAGACGTATTAAGAGAAAACAAAATAAATGTAGAAATCCTTGTAGCTGGATCCGGTGAGGAAGCGCTCGAAATTATTAAGAAGACAAAGATTGATGTTATGCTCCTCGATATTATCATGCCTGGTTTGAATGGAATGGATGTCCTTGTAGAACTAAAAAAAACTTGGATATGGCAAACAACTCAAAGTAATAATGTTCACTTCATTATCGGACAAATCATATATGCGGGATTGTTTTTCGCTGGGAGCGGCAGACTATATTGGCAAGCCAATTGATACGGATGAGTTCATTGCACGCATACAGAATGCTTTACATCAGAGTGAGCTTGAAATCGAGTTATCAGATTCAATTAAAACAATGAAAGAACAAAACGATGAGCTTTTAGAATTAAATGAGAGAATACAAGAAACGCAGCTTCAGTTGATTCAGAAAGAGCAAATGGCAAGTATGGGACATCTTGCTGCTGGAGTTGCACATGAAATCAATAATCCTCTTGGCTTTGTCATGAGTAATTTTAATGTCATTAAAGACTATTTTGAAACATATGAAAAGTATGTTTCTGATATGGAGGATGTATATTCACAAGCAAAGAGCTTTGTGCCTGAATCTAGTTCTATTCTAGAGAAATACAATAATATGAAGCTAGAATCTAATCTTGATTTTATCAGAGAGGATTTACAAGATTTATATCGAGACACAGATGACGGTTTAAACCGTGTTCGTAAGATTGTAGATGGACTTCGGTTCTTTTCACGTATTGATCAACTAGAAGCTTATGAAGACTACAATATAAATGATGGTATTGAAAATCTTATTATACTTACTAAAAATGAAATGAAGTTCGTAGCTGACTTGAAACTAGATCTTGATAGGACTATACCGAGTATTAGAGCTATTGGATACCAAATAAATCAAACTCTGTTAAACATACTTATGAATGCCTTAGACTCCATAAAGCGTTCTGGTAAGGACAAGAGAGGTCAAGTTGAAATAAGAACATTCCAAATGGAAAAACATGTAGGTTGTACAATTAAAGACAATGGCGTTGGTATTGATCATAAAGTTATCAAGGATATTTTCAAACCATTTTACTCTTTGAATGAGATAGGTGATGGTGTTGGGCTTGGTCTTAGTATTTCTTATGACATTGTTGTAAATAAACATGCAGGTAAACTTGAGGTTAATTCAAACGTTGGAGAGTATGCTGAATTTGTAATACTTTTACCTAAAGAAACAGAAAAGAGCACTCGAGACAATTAGGAAATGTCTGGAGTTTATGAAAATGTGTGTACTAGAAATTCGATAGGGTATATGACTTAAGGACAAATTATTTGGCTGGTGGTAATTATGAAAAAAATTCTTGTTGTTGATGACGCCGAATTTATGAGAAGCTCTTTAAAGCTGATTTTCGAAGGCGAAAACTATGAAGTTATTGAAGCAGAAGACGGTTATCTGGCAGTAAAATTATATAATATAGAGAAGCCAGATATAGTTACAATGGACATTAATATGCCAGGTAAATCGGGTATTGATGCAATTAAAGAAATCAAAGAAATTGATCCAAAAGCCAAAATTGTTGTTGTAACGGCGATGGGAACAGAAAATATGATAAGGAATGCTATTGAGAGCGGAGCATCAAACTTTATCATTAAACCATTCGAAGAAAAGCAGATAATAGAAGTTGTCAAGAAATTGGTGTAAGTGACCTGTGCTAGTAGAGAGGTGAGTTTATGACAGATACGCCAAAACTAGATCCTATGCTCGAAATGTACATTTATGAGACCATACAGCTAATTGATAGGCTGGAACAACTCATAATGGACAGTGAAGTGTCAGGTGATCTTTCAGAAGGAATGGAAGAAATATTCCGTATTATGCATACCATCAAAGGCAATTCAATGATGATGATGTATGAAGCATTGCTGAGCTAGGCCATATTACGGAGGACCTTTTTGATTATTTGAGAAAGTCTGACTCAGTTCAACCAGACTATGAAAAAATAACCGATTTGGTACTCGATGGCATAGACCATATTAAAACAAGTGTCCATCAGATTGAGAGTGGTGGAGACCCACTAGACAAGCCTGAAGGACTCATTGAAGAAATCAAAGAGTATTTGGATTCTCTAACCTTTATGAACACAGACGAAACAGTAAATGCAGAAGAAGACAAGGATAAATCACAGCAGGATAATCAGAAATATTATATTGCCCCAGTTAAGGGAGATGAGAAGACGACCAATAAGCCGCCTGCACCTGCGCGAGCATATGAAGTCGTTTTTCGTTTTTCTGCAGGTAGTGAAATGGAAAACATTCGGGCGTTTTCAGTAGTTCATGGTTTTAAGGATCAGTCAGAAGATGTATTACATATTCCTAAAGAGATTGTTGAAGATGAAAATGCAATTGAATACATAAAAGATAACGGGTTCAAAATGCTTTTCAGAACTTCAGAAACAGATGATGTTGTAAAAGAGTATTTTGACAGTGTTGCATTTGTTGAGGAAATGAACATTCAACTTTTAACAAATGATGATTATGACAAAGCATTAAGGCGGTATCTGGGTCTTGATACAGAAGACCTAGACAGCCAGTAGAAAAAATTATTGAAGAAGAAACCATTGAAGAAGAACCTATTTCAGTAGAAGATTCAGTTTCGATCGAAGCGTCTATTACTGAAGACCTAAGAGAATCTATACAAGAAGTACATGAAGAAAAATCTGAATTGAATGAAGATACTGTTGCAGCAGAGTCAATTACGCTGGATGAAACTGCTAGACCTGAAGAAGTGAAGCAAACAGGTGTTAAACCGAAACGTGATAAGAAGGCTAGTAAGAAACCAGATTCTAAGTCTGGAGGACAAGCGTACATTAGCGTCGGTATTCCAAAAGTAGATAAACTGATGGATCTTGTCGGTGAACTTGTTGTTTCAGAATCTATGGTAACTCGCAATCCAGATTTAGCTGAAGTACATTTAGAAAACTTCGATAAGGCTGTCAGGCAACATAGAATTATCATCAATGAACTACAAGATATTGTTATGTCCATTCGTATGATGCCTCTCGCTATGACATTCCAAAAAATGAATAGACTTGTTAGAGACATGAAGAAAAAAGTGGGAAAAGATATCGACTTTGAACTTCGTGGACAAGAGACAGAAGTAGATAAGAATGTTATTGAGCAAATTGGTGATCCTCTAATGCACATTATTAGAAATTCTATCGATCATGGAATTGAGTCAAACGAAGATCGGGAAAACTCTGGTAAGAAAGATCGGGCGAAAATTGTACTTGAGGCAAAGCATTCGGGTGGGGATGTCTGGATAACTGTTAAAGATAATGGACAAGGTATTAATCCAGAAAGAATTCTTGAAAAGCAGAGGGTAAGGGACTCCTCATGAAGTCGCGAGATGAGTATTCAGATAGGGAAGTTTACAACTTCTTATTCAACTCAGGATTCTCTACAAAAGAGCAGGTTACCGAATTTTCTGGTCGAGGCGTAGGTCTCGATGTAGTTGCAAGAAATGTTGAAGCACTTGGTGGAACAATTGTAGTAGATAGTGAGGTTGGTAAGGGGTCTGAGTTTGCTATTCGAATTCCACTAACACTTGCAATTATTGATGGGATGATGATGTCTGTTAATAAGTCTATTTTCGTCCTTCCAATCACGGCAATTAAGGAATCCTTTAGCGCCAAAGAACATGACGTTATCGTTGACCCTGAGGGTAACGAAATGTGTATGATTCGCGGTGTTTGTTATCCGATTCTAAGGCTACATGACAGGTTTGGAATTAAAACACCATGTACTGATATAAATGATGGAATCCTAATCATGACAGAGTACGACGGAAATGTTTCACTTTTATTCGCTGACGCAATACTTGGAGAACAACAGGTTGTAGTGAAGAACCTATCAAGTTTTCTTGAGAAAGTGGATGGAATTTCTGGTTGTGCCTTACTTGGTGATGGCAGAATCAGCTTAATACTTGATCCAGCAGGCTTAGTCAATATGTAAGGAGGGCTAAACATGTCTGAAGTAATAGATACTCAAAAAGGAAAATATCTGACCTTTGAAATAGACGGTGATGCATACGGACTCGAAATACAGCATGTGGACGACATTATAGGTATTCAAGAAATAACAGAGGTACCCCGTCAACCTGAATATGTTCAAGGGGTGATTAACCTTAGGGGTAAAATTGTACCAACAATGGATGTACGCCTAAGGTTTGGAAAAGACTATAGGAATTATGACGACAGAACATGTATTGTTGTTCTTGACATGATAGGGACACCAGTAGGTATCGTTGTGGATCGTGTACTCGAAGTTACGCAAATAACAAGTGACAACATATCAGAGCCACCAGGATTCGAAAACGAATCAGATAAAAAATTCATTGCAGGAATTGGAAAATATGAAGATGAACCAGTGATTCTCCTCGATTGTTATAGACTACTTAGCCACACAGGGTCTGCTCTGTTTGTTACAACAGAATAAGGAGGTTACATTGTGTTAAAAAATATGAGAATAGGAAGAAAAATTGCATTTGGAATCGGCTTAATGCTCATTATTATATTGGGAGTTTTGTTATTTACATATAATAATTTGAATACGATTGAAAATTCCAGTACGGAACTTGATGCTGCAGTTCTTCCCGAAATTGAAGAAACGGGACTGCTAGAATTGCATATGCTCGAAACTATGTATGCAATGAGGGGGTATGGTTTAACTGGTCAAGAAGACCTACTTGAAGAAGCAAGAATGTACTTTGCGGAAGCGAAAAACCATATTAACAATGCTAATGCACTTGTAGCGGAGCATTCAGAGTTGACAGACCTTGCAAGTGGAATGTCTCAGATTCAAAATGAATACAATGTTTACAATTTGTTAATTGAAGATACTGAAGCTGTATTTGTTGAAATTGTTAAGGCAAGGTCAGCACTCGATGAAAATGCGGGACTGTTTGTGAAAAATGCAGAAGACTATAAAGAAAACATGTTTGTGAAGCTAAAACAGCAAACTCAAGACAATGACACGTCAGAGCGATTACTGGCAAGAATTTGGAAGACAGAAAAAATTGTTGAAATAGTTAGCCTTGGCAACCAAACAAGAGTTTTAAACTTTAAAGCCCAAGCTCTAGATGACTACACAATGTTTACTGAAGCGTATACGAATTTTGATCAAATTTTGGTTCTTACAAGTGAATTAAAGGCTGCGTCAACAGCACAAGTTAATATTGATCAAATGGAAGGTATTGAAGAGTCTGTTGAAAATTATAGAAGTGCGATGCAAGTAATGGAGAATAGTTTAAAGCGCCTGAGTGAACTAGCACAGGCAAGAGACCAAGCGGGACAGAACTTAGCTAAGACATCAGCAGATACCTTCAAAATAGGTTTAGAGCATGGTATTGAAAAGTCTGCGGCAATGGTTGAATTGTCAAAGTCTAGCACTAGATCACTACTACTTGGATTTGCACTCGCATTGATTTTGGGTGTTCTTATCAATACGTATATTGTAAGAGGTATAACATCAAGACTTGGACGTATTACTCAAGCAGCTAAAACGCTTGCTACTGGGGATATAAATGTCGACCTTGATGTGAATTCTACTGATGAAGTTGGTCAACTAGGTCAAGCATTTAAAACAATGACAGAAAATATTCAGTCTCAGGCTGCCATAGCAGAGGAAATTGCAGGTGGTAATCTAGACGCTGTCATAGAAGTTCGTTCTGAAGCTGACGTATTAAACATTAACTTCCAGTTAATGGCGAGCACTCTAAAACGCCTTACAACAGACATGGAAGAACTTATTGATTCTGCAAAAGCTGGAAACTTAGCTGTTAGAATTAATAGTTCATCTTACAATGGTGGTTGGAGTCATTTTGTTGATCAACTTAATAAATTTGTTGAAGTTGTAGAAGAGCCAGTGAATTATGTGTCTTCGTATATTGAAGATATGGCTGCTGGCAATGCACTTCAAAAGATTGTTACTAAAGAAGAAAAAGCATTTGATTATAAAGATGAAATGACTGATCAAACGCTAAGATCCTATGTAAACAAGTTTGATGGTGATTTTGAGAAACTTATAAACAATTTGTCTAATGTTCAAGAAGCATTATATGTAATGTTAGGGGAAGCGAACGCATTAACTGCCAAAGCTCAAGATGGAGATTTGAGCCACAGAGCTGACCTGAGTCAACTTAATGGCAGTTGGAAATCGATAATGAATGGATTCAATACAGCTATTGATACGATTGTACTTCCAATTGAGGAAGCAGCAGAAGTATTGGGTCGCATGAGCGAAGGTGATTTGAAAGCACGTGTAATGGGCGACTATGCTGGCGACCATGCGCGTATTAAAAATGCGGCGAATACCATGATTAGTACATTGACATCGTATATCGAAGAAATGGACTATGTCTTAAGTGAAATGGCAGACGGAAACCTGAATGTTCGCGTTGAACAGGATTATGTTGGTGACTTCCAGCAAATTAGAACCTCACTCATTAATATAGTGGATTCTTTCAATATAACCTTTAGTGAAATCAACACAGCAGCCGATCAAGTTTCCGATGGTTCTCAAGAAGTTTCTAAATCTGCACAAGCACTATCTCAAGGGGCGACAGAGCAGGCTGGCTCGATTCAAGAGATTACGGCTGCCATGACTGAACTTGGTGACAAAACAAAAGATAATGCTAGTAGTGCAAGCAGAGCTAGAGATTTATCACTATCTGCTAAGACTGATGCTGAAACAGGCAACAGTCATATGAAGCAAATGATAGATGCGATGGGTAGTATCAACGAATCTTCATCGAATATATCAAAGATTATTTCTGTTATTGACGAAATTGCGTTCCAAACCAACATATTGGCATTAAATGCAGCGGTTGAAGCTGCACGTGCTGGCGAACATGGCAAGGGATTCGCTGTCGTTGCAGAGGAAGTCAGAAATCTGGCTGCTAGAAGTGCAAATGCCGCTAAGGAAACAACATCTCTAATAGAAAGCTCAATCGAACAAGTAAATGATGGTACTAAGATTGCAAACAACACAGCAGATGCCCTTAATAAAATTGTTGAAGGTGTTTCGAATGCAGCAGACCTAGTAAGTACAATTGCAGATGCATCTACTGAACAAGCTGTCAGCATTACTCAGATTAATCAGGGTATAGATGAAGTGTCTATGGTAACCCAGACCAATTCTGCAACTGCACAGCAAAGTGCAGCAGCAAGTGAGGAAATGTCGTCACAAGCACTTATGCTTAAGGATATGGTTGAACGTTTTAAACTGCGAAACTCAGGCGGTTCAAGTCGCAGATCTGTAACTAATGAGTCTGTTTCAATAAAAAAACCAGTTGAGTATGTTGGGAATTCATATCCAAAGTATACGGAAGAAAAAGATGTTGAAACAATTCAGATTGATCTAGATGATAGAGAGTTTGGAAAATATTAAAGTCACGAAGTAAAGTGGTCTAACAGTTTGGAAGTGACATCATGAAAAACATAACAAGTGGAGAGTTCGAGCAGTTAAGCTCATATATTTACTCAAATTATGGTATTAATTTAACTGAAAAAAAGAGAACACTCGTAATGTCCAGACTTAATAAAGTATTGCTGGAACAAGATTTTGATAGCTATGGTGATTACATCGAATTCGTAAAGAGCGATACATCAGGAAGTGCTGTTAATGAGCTCATTAACAGAATAACTACAAACCATACATTCTTCTTCAGGGAGAATAAGCATTTTGAGTTTTTTTTAAAGAAACGATTCTCCCTGATCTTGAGAAGAGTAACCAGCACTCTAGAGACCTACGTGTCTGGAGTGCTGGGTGCTCAACCGGCGATGAGCCCTATACACTTTCAATGTTAATGATGGACTATTTTAAATTGGAGAGTTCAAAGTGGGACTTCAAAATCCTTGGTACAGATATATCAAGACAGGTTCTTGAGCATGCGAAATATGGTGAATACGAAACCGATTCCATAAAGGAAATGCCAGACCCTTGGGTGAAACGTTACTTTCACCCACCAAAATCAGAAGTGATTCAAATAAAGGATGAAATAAGAAACAACGTTGTGTTTAGACGTTTTAATCTTATGAATCCTTTCCCTTTCAAAAAACAGTTTCATGTAATATTCTGTCGCAATGTCATGATCTATTTTGATCAGAAAACGAAACTGAGGCTTACTAAAAAATTCTATGATGCATTAGAACCAGGCGGGTATTTGCTTATTGGGCATTCAGAGTCCATAGATCTTAAAAATACTGGATTTGAGTATGTACAACCTGCCATATATAGAAAGGGATAGCATATGAAAAAAAAAGGAAGCAAAAAAAAGTTAGGGTGTTAATAGTTGATGATTCAAGGCTATTCAGAAGCCAGCTAAAAAAAGGCTCTGGATGGTGATAATAATATTGAAGTTGTAGGAATGGCATCAAATCCGTATGAAGCTCGTGACAAGATTTTAGAACTTCATCCTGATGTAATGACCCTAGATGTAAATATGCCTAAGATGAGTGGCATAGAGTTTTTAAAAAAAATTAATGCCACAGTATCCAATGCCTGTGGTCGTTGTGAGTTCAGCAAATGATATTGTATTTGACGCTATTCAAGCTGGTGCAGTTGATTTTGTTGAAAAACCCTCAAAAGCAGAATCGAGTGTTGTTGAGGCAATGATTGCGGAGTTGATTGTCAAAGTAAAAGTGGCTTCGAATTCTAATGTTGAACGAAAAAGAAGAAGAAGTGCAAGGCAGGAGCGTATTAGAAAAGCACCTGCTTCTGGCCCAACAAATAAAATGATTGCCATTGGTGCCTCGACAGGCGGGACTGAAGCAATTTTTGAGGTCATCAAGAATTTTCCGTCTGATTGTGCCCCGACAGTAATTGTTCAGCATATGCCACCTGTATTCACAAAACTATATGCGGAGCGTATGGACCAAACCTGTCAAGTGAGTGTGAAAGAAGCTCAGGATGGGGACTGGCTAAGACCTGGAACAGTTCTAATTGCACCAGGTGAGCATCATATGAGCTCGAGCGCCATGGGAAACAGTACAAGATTCGATTATCAAGAGAGGATAAAGTCAACGGACATAGACCGTCTGTTGATGTCATGTTTGATTCTGTTGCAAAACTTGCAGGTGGTAAGGCCGTTGGCGTGATCTTGACAGGAATGGGAAGAGATGGTGCAAAGGGACTCTTAAAAAAAATGAGAGAAGCTGGTGCACGTACAATTGGTCAAGATTCAGACACAAGTATTGTATATGGTATGCCAAAGGTGGCTTATGATATTGGTGCAGTTGAATATCAACTACCTATTACAGATATTTCAGATCATATATTGAAGCTACTCATTGACTAAGTAATGAAGAAATAGATATGGAGATACTTATGACGTTAACAGAGATGGGAAGGGAAAGCCTACAAGAATTTATCGAATATTACGTAAATCCTGTTGTAGTTTATAACGATACAGAGATTGTTCTAGTAAATAGCAAAGCTGTAGATTTCTTTAGATTGAATAATGTAGATGAAATCTGCGGAAAACCCATTGCTGTGTTTGTTGATACACAGGCTCTTAGACATGGACTATGTTACTTGAAACCAATGGACAGAAGGAGTATTCTTGCCAAGGTTTCTCAAAATGAGTTAATCCTTAATGATGAAACATTAAAACTGCTCACTATTAAGAATGTTAATGAAATTGATACAATGAGGCTCCTTGAGTCGACTGGCGATGCCGTTGTGTGTACAGATTCAGAAGGCGTTGTGAAATATGCAAATGACCGTTGTCTCGAAATACTTGAAATGAACATAGAGGCTATGTTGGGGAGCAAACTTCAGAACTTAATGTGCCTTGAAGACCGTGTTACATCTGAAAAATTGGAGTTACCGCTTCATTGTGATTATGGACCAACAACACATAATTTTGAAGTGGGCACCATTTTGAAAATTAAAAGTGGTGTACATAAGTTTGTAAATATCAATATTTCAAGTGTACATGAAAATGAAAAAAATGTGCTCCTATATAGTTGTTTTTCGAGATATAACTGATCTTGAGGAAGCGGAACTTCGATTAGGTGAGTTCTCAAGAACAATCAGACAAGAGCGTGAGAACCTTGAGACTATATTCATGGTAGCCCCACTTGGCCTTATGACTGTAAATAAATCTGGAACAATTCAAAAAGTGAATCATAGTGCAGCAGAAATGTTTTATCGTGATCGAGTTGATATGGTTGGAAGACGAATTGGTGATGGGACAAGGTGCATGAAAAAAGGTGCAGGGGAATGCACTGAAGGTCTTTATTGTGATCAATGTTTTTTTAGAAGAACAGTTGAAGAAGTAATAGATAAGCAAAGAGAAATTCGAGGTATTGAGTTTAGGCAAAATATTGTTACACCTTCAGGTGAAGAAGAACATATTTGGCTTAGAATCAGTGCAGTACCAATTCAGTTAAGAGATGAGAATCAAGCTGTTGTAGTAGTAGAGGATGTAACTGTTACTAAAGAAATGGCAAAATCTCTTATTAAAAATGAAAAAAGACTGAGACTAATTACAGACAACATGATCGATGCTATCACTCAGGTAGATAGTCATGGGATTATCTTGTATACAAGTCCTTCAATATGGCATTTACTTGGTTATAATCCCGATAATTTGGTTGGTGGACGATTTATTGATTACGTACACCCCTCAGATGTAGAAGAAGCAATGAGCAGTTTTCAACACCGGATGAAGACATGGGAGAATTTCACTTCTGAGATACGTCTTCGAAGAAATGACGGATCTTACATATGGGTTGAAGCGTCAGGTAACGTTATTTTAGATGAAAAACATCAATTGAGTGTTGTGTATGTCAGCCGAGATGTCACGGTGAAAAGACAGGCCCAACTCGAAATTGTTAAGTCAAAGGAAGCAGCAGAGACAGCAAATAGCGCTAAAAGTGAATTTCTTGCCAATATGTCACACGAAATCAGAACCCCAATGAATGGCATTATTGGAATGACGAATTTGACACTCATGTCTAACTTAAGTGAGGAACAAAGAGAAAACCTTACTATGGTAAAAAACAGTGGGGAGTCACTTCTGAGAATTATCAATAGTGTACTTGATTTCTCTAAGATAGAAGCGGGTAAGGTATCACTTGAATCCATCAGATTTGATGGAAGTATGTTACTGAAAAGAATTTGCAGCCCGTTTAAAATTCAGGCTCAAAACAAGGGTGTGGCATTTAATCTTAATTTTGATGACCGAATTCCAGAGTACTTAATTGGGGATCCCAATAGGTTGGGTCAGATTCTTAATAACTTAATAGGTAACTCAATGAAGTTCACTTCTGAGGGTCATGTAACAGTGTCGGCTGAAGTCTATCAAAGATCGAGTGGTAGTATTCACATTAAGTTTAGTGTGGAAGACACAGGTATAGGTATTGCTGAGAAGGATCGAGATAAGATTTTTAGGTCGTTTTCACAAGTGGATGGGTCTATAACAAGGCGATATGGTGGAACGGGTCTCGGTCTTTCAATATCCAGACAACTAGTAGATATGATGCATGGGCAAATAGATTTTACAAGTAGAAAGAACATGGGCAGTCGGTTCTTCTTCACCATTCCATTTAAAGAAGCAGAAGAGAAACAGAATGTAATGACGGAAGGTGGATACATTGAAATTCCAAAAACAAGTCGAAAACTAAAAGTGCTGTTAGTGGAGGACGACCGTGTTAATCAGACATTTGCAAAGAATCTTTTAAAGGAACAAGGCCACATAGTGGTTGTTGCTGATAACGGGTTAAAAGCGGTTAACACACTTATTCTAGATGATTTTGACATCATTTTTATGGATATTCAAATGCCTGAACTTGATGGCGTTGAAGCAACCAAAATTATTAGACAGCGCCTACGACTTGACCAAGTTCCGATTATTGCGTTGACTGCACATGCTATTCGTGGAGATCGTGAAAGATTTCTCGATGCTGGGATGAACGGGTATGTATCAAAACCAATTAAAGTTGATAACTTTTTCGATACACTTGAATCTGTTCTGCAAGATAGTGAAAGACAGGTTCAGCAGGACACTCAGATTAAAAAGCTTATTGATGGTATAGATAGTCAGAGTGATGACACTATTCAAAATCAAGAGGAATTACAGCAAGCATTCTTTGAAATTATGGGATACTCAGATATGTTAAGTGAATACCTGAATTCTCGAGACTTTGAAAATATTGAACGAACTGCACACTTTATAAAAAATTTAAGTCAAACATGTGGCTTTTATGAACTTAAAAGGGGTGCACTTAGAATTGAACTAAGTGCTAGAAAAGAAGATGTAAATCAAGTGAAATCTAGCTTTGATAGGTTTATGAATCGAGTAGAGTTCTTAAAGAATCAGCATGGAACGACCGGTCTTTTAGGGTAATAAGGAGGGTATAATGAGAATATTGATTGCAGAAGACGATTTTGTCAGTAGAAAATTCATATTCAAGTTTATGTCACAGTTTGGTGACTGCGATGTGACTGTTGATGGTATGGAGGCCATTGAGGTATTTTTAATGTCCCTTGAAGAAGGACAATATTATGATTTAGTATGTCTTGATATTATGATGCCAGAGGTTGATGGTCTCAAAGCACTTAAAACTATGCGCAAACTTGAAGAAGAAAGAAATATTCCAGACACAAGACGTGCAAAGGTTATTATGACAACTGCACTCAATTCTACTGAGGAAGTGTTTGATTCTTTTGGTTCAGGATCAGAAGCTTATGCTGTCAAGCCTATAGACACTGAGAAACTCACAGATGTAATGCGTAAACTGGGCTTGCTTGGAGCCTAGTTACTGGTTGGACATCCATTTCACGAAGTGGTATGATAAACAAGGTATGGCGCTACTTAAGATGCGTCGATTAATTAATAAGGAGCGAAAGCATGGAAAATAAGGTATTGGCTGTTGTTAACGGTCGTGAAATTACTCAAATGGATGTACAAAAAACACTTCAAGGTCTAGGTCAAGCTGCTATGAACTACTCTGGCCCAGATGGAGAAAAGAAGCTTGTTGACGAGCTAATTAACCAAGAATTATTCTACGCAGAGGCAGTTGAAGCTGAGCTAGATAAGAGCGAGCAATTCATCGCTGAAATGGAAGAAGTTCGTATGAATATGCTTAAGCAATTCTACGTACGTCAACTACTTGATGGTATTCAAGTTCCAGAAGACGAAGTTGAAGCATACTATAACGAAAACAAGACTGAGTTTGCAAAGCCAGCACAGGCAAAAGCAAGTCATATCCTTGTTGATACTGAAGATCAAGCTAAAGAGATCAAAGCTGAAATCGAAGGTGGTCTATCATTTGAAGAGGCAGCTGGTAAATACTCTAAGTGCCCTTCAAACGCTAAAGGTGGCGATCTAGGATTCTTTGGCCAAGGTCAAATGGTTCCTGAATTCGAAACGGCTGTATTCTCAATGGAAGTTGGCGAAATGAGCGCTCCAGTTCAAACTCAGTTTGGCTTCCACCTAATTAAGAAAACAGAAGTTGAAGAAGCTGGCGAAGCGACATTTGGCGAAGTTCGTCAGACAATCGTTCAGCAGCTAACTGTAAAGCTACAAAACGATGCTTACTACGGCAAGGCAGACGCTCTAAGAGAAAAGTTTGCAGTTGAAGTAAAGTAAGTATAATACTTAAATGCTTTATGAGATAAAAGGTCAGCGCAGGAATGCGCTGGCCTTTTTTAAATCTATAAGAAAATGCAGTATTTTGACGAATCGTAGTAGTCTTGGTTTGATAATTCTGAATCCCATTTCTAGGTTGATTTTGCTTTGGATTAAAGGTTATGTATGATAAACTTAATAACGAATAAATCACTGGTGGTGGGATAATGGATACAAAAAGAGTTAAAGATTTTAAGGCCGGAGATGAAGTCCAGAGCTTTTTCATCTTGCGTGCGATGAACATAAAAACATCGAGCAATAATAAAAAGTACCTGGATATGACTCTTGCGGACAAAACTGGCGAAATTAACGCTAAATTATGGAATATTGAAAATGGTGAGGAATCGCTATACAAAACGGGTCAGCTTGTGAAGGTTCGTGGTACAGTGACACTGTGGCAAAACGCCTTACAGTTTAAAATCACGAAGATGAGATTGACTGAGGATGAGGACGATGTGGATGTGGTGGACTATGTTCCAGCTGCACCTATATCTGCTATAGACATGTACGAAGAAGTTATGAGCTATGTAAATCGCATTGAAGACAATGATGTGAAAAATATAGTATCAAAGATCTACGACATGTATAAAGAACCACTAATGACTGCACCTGCAGCTAAATCGAATCACCATGCAGTAAGATCAGGTCTTCTGTATCACATGCTTCGAATGCTCAGAAGTGCAGAAGTTCTGTGCGGCGTTTACCCAAACTTGAATCCAGACCTTGTATATGCTGGTGTCCTGCTTCATGACATTGAGAAAATTAATGAAATGGATTCAGACGACCTTGGAATTGTATCAGCCTATACTTTCGATGGTCAAATGTTAGGCCATATTATTATGGGTGTTAAAACAATTGAAAGAGTGGCACACGAAGTTGGTGCAGACCACGAAACGGCAATGCTTCTTCAACACATGGTTCTAACGCATCACTATGAACCAGAGTATGGAAGCCCAAAGAAGCCTATGATTCCAGAAGCGGAAATCCTACATTACCTGGACATGATCGATGCAAGAATGTATGACATGAACAGAGTGTACGACCAAATGGAAACGGGAGATTTCTCAGATCCAGTATTTGTCCTTGATCGACGCAGACTTTATAAGTCTAAGCTTCATAGAGAAGATCAAGAATAAAATATTACTTATAATCTTCAAAAATCAAACAGGCGGGTTCTTTCGAACCCGCCTGTTTTATGCTTATACATCTTTCAAAAAATAAAAAAGCCGCCTATAAAAGGCAGCTCTAATCTCTTACTTGTTCAGGCAGCATTTCTTGTACTTCTTGCCACTGCCGCAAGGACATGGATCATTACGTCCAACCTTGTTCTCGTTTACAACAATCTTAGACTTGTTGTATTCTTTTTTAATTTCTTTACGCTTATCGTCTTCAATGATACCGTCCCACGCTTCCAGAGTGTATAGCCATTCTGCTTTACAGTCTAGCATGTTCCAGTATAGTTTCTCGAAGTCAATTGTTGCGTCGATCGCTGATTCTTCTGTAAGAGACTCAAGATCAAGTTCTTCGTTAAGGCTTGTGTTGATTCCGTCTAGGAAGCCCATGAAGATTTTTGGCTCTAGATTGAACTTCTCAGAAAGCTCTTTGTAGTTGCCTTTTAGAGACGTGTTCTTTTCGCCAAGAATAACTTCGTAAACGCCCTGCTCTGCAGCTAGGTAACCTTTCCAGAAGTCATTGTATGTTTGCTGGTCCATATCGCTGGACGCTAGTGATTCCCATTCTTGAAATAAAGACATAGTTATTTTCATCCTTTCAAATCCAAATTAACGGACACATTATATCATAAAGAGTAGAAGAATGGTACAAGAATCGGTACGAGAGTACTTAGAATCAGACCATTCAAGAATGCAACCATTGCAATATCTGGCGTTGTCGCCCTAGATATGATGGGTAGTGTTGTGTCCATTGAAGTAGCACCTGGAGGTGCTAGACTCGTCAGGTGATTCACTCTGATTGCCAAAATAGGAATCAAAACAAACGCCATCATTTCACGGAACACATTTGTCATAAATGCAATAGCGCCAATCTCAGCAGAAGCCATATTTTTGAGTATAATACCAGACAAGCTATACCATCCATAACCAGCTGCAATAGCGAGAGACGTATTGGCAGGATGATGGAATATTAAACCTGTCGCCAAGCCACCAAGTGCACTGCCAACTATAACAGCAGTTGTTAGTCCACCAAGCATCTTGCCCTTGGCTTTGATGTTCGTCAAAGCCCCTTTATTTCCGCCAATGTCAATTCCGACCGAGAATATGAGTAGGCCAAGGAGCAGTGTAGAAATTTGGTCCATGGTATCAAGCATTTCAGGTGGTAAAAACGCATAGCCAAAGAAAATCCCACCAATAACAGTTGCAAAAATAAGAAAAGTCATTAAGAGACCTCCTTGTTTAGTTTGCGACTAACCACATATACACAGACTATACTGCCGAGTGTTGTAAGTCCTGCAAATGTGAACGCTTGTAGACCGATGCTGTTTAGATTACTCACAACATCATTGTTGGCACCAATAGATATTCCCATAGAAAAGAGTAGCAATAAAAGTCCGACCATTTGAACCTTTTCATTAATCTTCTTACCATGTTCTTTTAAATTAAGTTTATTGCCTAAAAGAATACCTACAATGAGAAAAACGATGATAGACCACATGGAAGCCCTCCATTCCCGATAGAGTCAGACAAGTCTGAACACCTACCTTACCAAACCAAGAATACCATGCACATATGGTCGCGTCAATTTTCTGTTTATTTTGGTATAATAAAGGATGTGAGTGGTAAAGCTCATATGTAGTTGAACGTTTAATGACATAAAGTCTAGGTATATAAAAAAGAGTCGTTATTGGAGGGGCATATGAATTATCAAGAAGTGAAGGAAATCGCAAAGAAGCAAATGGGACCATATTGCAAAGTCTGTCCTGTTTGCAACGGTATAGCATGCAAAGGTGTTATTCCAGGCCCAGGTGGAAAAGCAAGCGGAGATGTATTTGTTAGAAACCATAAAGCCTTTCAGGACATTAAGGTTAATATGAATACATTGTATGAAAAAAAATGCTATAGATACAGCTACTGAGTTTTTTGGCGTAAAAGTAACTGCACCAATATTTGCAGCACCAGTTGGAGCTGTTCAAATGCACTATAGCGACTTATATGATGATTTAACATATTCTGAAGCCCTAATAGAAGGTTGTCAGAAATCTGGTGTTATTGGGTTTACAGGCGATGGAGCTAATGATGACGTATTTGCAGGAACCATTGACGCAATAAATAAAGCTGATGGATGGGGTGTGCCAACTATAAAGCCATGGGAAATGCCTTTGATCATGAAGAAGATTCGTATGGCAGAGTGTTCAGGTGCTAAGGCGATTGCAATGGATATTGATGCTGCAGGTCTTGCATTTCTCGCGCTTCAAGGTAAGCCTGTGGGACCGATTTCTATTGATATGCTAAAAGAAATCACAGCTACTACAGAACTGCCATTTATTATTAAAGGTATTATGACACCTCAAGCGGCTGAACTAGCTGTAAAGGGTGGAGCAGCCGGCATTATTGTATCAAATCATGGTGGGCGAGTCCTAGATCAAACACCTGCAACGGCAGATGTGCTTGAGGACATTGTAAAAGCTATTGACGGAAGGATCAAGGTATTTGTTGACGGTGGCATCAGATCGGGTATAGACGTATTTAAGGCACTAGCTCTTGGAGCAGATGGCGTCTTAATTGCAAGACCATTCACTATAGCTGTATACGGTGGAGGCGCCAAAGGGGTTGAAGCATACGTTAGTCAACTAAAAGCAGAACTGGAAAACGTCATGTTAATGACTGGCGCAAGAAATATAGGAGAAATAACAAGGGAAAAAATTTGGATGAAGTAGGTCATACATATTTTCAGGAGGTGCACTATGGATTTAATGTCTGTAAATAAGAGCTTTTTGGATAGATTAAGTCAAATTAGAGGACTTGAGTATGCTGGTAATGTCGTGTACTGGGACCTAGCAACTGGTGCTGGTTCAAGAGGGATAGATGCAAGGTCGAAGTCATTCGGAGTCTTGTCTTCGCAGGTTCAAGCAATGATGACTTCAGAAGCCTTTTTTTTAAGTGAACTTGAGATTCTAGAAGAGGGCATTGAAAAGCTTGATGAAAGAGACGCCTTAATTGTTAAGGAAGCAAGGTATCAACTGGATAGAATTTCAAGGATTCCACCTGATGAATATAGAGCCTACACTGAGTTAACATCAAAAGCAACAGTCATTTGGGAAGAAGCTAAGGATAAATCGGATTTTGATCTATTTGCACCATATCTTGAGGAAATTGTAGAGTTTAAACGTAAGTTTTCCGATTACTTCGGGTACGAGGATCATCCTTATAACGCTCATATTGAGGACTTCGAAAGAGGTATGACTGTCAAAGTCTTAGATGTCTTTTTTGAAGAGCTTAAGGCCACGATTGTTCCTATTGTAAAAGCCATTGGAGAGAGGAACAGTCAGCCAATGGATGACTTTTTATTCTTGAGTTATCCTGTTGAAAAACAAAAGGATATAGCAGAAAAAATTCTTTATTCTATAGGGTTTGATAAAAACGCTGGAGAAATGAAAGAGAGTGAACATCCATTTACAATGGGGCTTGATGTCAGCGATGTAAGACTGACAACGCATTATTATCAAAATAGGTTAACATCGTCTCTCTTCTCGACTATTCATGAAGGGGGTCATGGTATATACGAGCAGAATTTCTCGAAGAATATTGTGGGTACTATTTTGGCTGATGGAACTTCAGCAGGTATTCATGAATCACAGTCACGGTTATTCGAGAATAACATTGGTCGTAGTGAAGCATTCTGGAGCTATTTCTATCCAGATCTTCAAAAGACATTTAAAAAAGCAGCTGGACAGGGTAGAACTTCCCATGTTTATGAATGCAGTCAATAAAGCTGAACCATCCTTTATTCGAGTAGAAGCGGATGAACTTACATATTCACTTCATATAATGGTAAGGTATGAACTTGAAAAAGCATTAATGGAAGGTTCGTTAGAAGTAAAAGACCTGAAGAATGCATGGAATGATAAGATGAAAGCATATCTTGGTATTGTTCCTGAAACAGACGATTTAGGGGTTTTACAAGATGTACACTGGTCAGATGGATTATTTGGATACTTCCCATCATACGCTCTTGGAACTGCCTATGCAGCTCAAATAGAAATCGCACTTTCAAGAGATATAGATATAGAAACTTGTCTACGAAATGGAAATTACAAACCAATAAAGAAATGGTTGAATGACAAAGTGCATAAGTATGGTTTAACGAAGACCGCAAATGAAGTTCTTGAGCTTGCAACTGGAGAAGCTTTTGACGCGAAATACTATACTGAGTATTTGAGAAAAAAGTTCACTAAACTTTACAACCTATAATGTATTTGAGTGTAGTCCCTTTTGATTATTATGTTAAAAGGGACTATTTTTGTCCCGCGAACAAACTGAAATTACTTGATTTGAGCGATTTTTTGAAGGGTATTATCAATCTATGTGGAATTATCAGAATAGAATGAAAAATCAACTTATTAGTCAGAGGAGGGCATATTTTGAAATTAACAGGTAAAGTTCTAGTAGCACAAGGTGGAGGACCAACTGCAGTTATCAATCAATCCTTAGTTGGGGCTGTCCTTGAGGCAAGAAAGTTTCAGCAGGTTACGAAGGTATATGGCGCTCTTAATGGCGTTGAGGGGATCCTCAACGAGGAATTTATCGATCTGACTCAAGAGACAACACACAACCTTGAGGTTGTTGCTGATACTCCAAGTTCAGCACTTCTTTCTACTCGTGTAAAGCCAACCGTTGAGAAATGTAAGGAAATGTTCAAAGTGATGAAAGCTCATGATATTAGATACTTTTTCTATATCGGAGGTAATGATTCATCTGATACACTTCGAATAGTAAACAATGCAGCGGAAGAAGCGAAATATGAACTTCGTTGTATACATATTCCGAAAACAATCGACAATGACTTGGTTCTCAATGACCATACACCTGGATTTGGATCTGCTGCAAGGTTTGTAGCACAGGCATTTACTGGTGTTAATCTTGATAACAGAGCTCTTAAAGGGGTTTATATTGGCGTTGTTATGGGGCGTCATGCAGGTTTCTTAACTGCGTCGTCCATAATCGGACAGAAATACCCCGACGACGGTCCGCATCTAGTTTATCTTCCAGAACGTGCATTTGATATTAACAAGTTTTTGAGTGACGTAAAATCAGTGTATAATAGACTGGGGCGTTGTATTATTGCTGTGTCTGAAGGTATAAGAGACGCAAAAGGTATTCCAATTTTACAAACACTCCAAGAAAATCTCGAAGTTGATCAACATGGAAATGTTCAATTGTCAGGAACTGGTGCGCTTGGCGATTTACTTGTAAAGGAAGTCAAAGAGAAACTTAATATTCCTAGAGTACGTTCAGATACTTTCGGTTACCTTCAAAGATCATTTATTGGTTGTGTATCAGACGTAGACCAGCACGAAGCAAGAGAAGTCGGCGAAAAGGCTGCACAGTACGCAATTTGGAACAATGTAGATGGATCGATCATAATTAAGAGAACTGGACACTATTCAGTGAATTATGAACTTGTGCCTTTGGTAGAAATTGCAGGTAAAACAAAATATATGCCTGATCATTTTATTAATCCAGAGGGCAACCATGTAACAGATGCATTCAGATACTATGTTCGACCTCTTGTTGGATCAGGTCTTCCTGTAGCAAGACGTTTAAAAGCACCAATGGCACCAAAACTCTTAAATAAATCAGAATAAGGTGGAAGCAAGATGTTTGAATTTCTGTTTGGAAAAAAGCCACAAATAGTAGAGCTCGATCAGTTTGATGGAGAAAATAGTGATACATATAAGACGTTTAGAGAGAACAACACCCTAAAGTCAGAGGTGTTTTCAGACGTCGAAATGAGATGGTATGACTCTCAGTCTGAAGGGGAAACGGTTGTTCTACTCCCTGGAACAACGGGAAAAGCTGATGTGTGGTATCAGTATTATATGTTATTAAAAGACACCCACAGAGTTTTAGTTCCAGATTTTCCTGAGGTGAATACGATGGAAATACTCTGTGACACACTAAACAAGTGGTTGGAGTCAATCCAGGTAGATCAAGCTATATTAGTAGGTCAGTCTTTTGGTGGTGTTGTGGCCCAGGTATACTCTGACCGGAACCCGAAAGTTGTATCCAAACTAATTCTTATGACAAGCTTTGCTAACACCAATATAGTTCAAGATAAGACTAGGAAGAACTATGAAAAAAGTTTAAATAGATTCCTTGGAGCTCTGAAGGATTTAAAGTTTGAGAACCTGCAGAAAACTATTTTCAAACAAGTCATTAAAGGTGTAGATGTTGCATTCGTCGAAGACAAGCCATTTTGGAAAGCGTACTATGGTAATATGCTTTTGGATTCGACTGCTGACCTTTTGAAGTCAATTCATGAAATACAAATTGATTTTTGGAAGGGTAAACAATCTGATACAGCATTGTATAAGGGGCATACGCTTCTTATAGAAGCAAAGACAGATGCTTCTTATGACAGAGAAGAGAAAAAAGCATTGCTGAAACGTTATCCAAATGCTGAAGTCTTTGAGATAGAAGGCAGTAGCAATTTGTCTCATATTCGAGAAATACAGTCTATTTTAGGGCGTATACAATCTTTCTAAGAATCAATCAATGAGAGTGTATTAAAAAGAACAAAAAAAACCCGCAATCTAGCGGGTTTTTTCTATTTCTATGATCAATCTATAATTATAGAATTTAAGAGTAAACGTCTTCCTCACTGGAGAATACAGTTTGATCCATTTTATCTGGAAGAGGAATTCTTATTATAAAGTGAACGCCTCCACCTGGTTCGCTTTTCACATCGATTTTTCCAGACAGAGTCCTAGTGATCAAATTGTAAACAATGTTTAGTCCAAGCCCAACCCCGCCCTGACCACGTTTTGTAGTAAAGAATGGTTCAAATATCTTTTCCAAATGATCAGGTTCAATACCAATACCATCATCTTTATAATGTATGGTTAAGAGTTTATCTACAACAGGATCAACGGAAAGTTTCATGGTACCTTCTTTAACACCATCAAAGCCATGGATTAATGAGTTCATAACCAGATTTGTTATGATCTGGGTCAGAATACTAGGGTAGCTTCTTATGTTAATGTCTATAGGACAGGTAAGATCAACGCTGTAATTTGTATGCTTTAGCTGTGGGCTAAGACTTTGTATAATGCCATCAAGATATTCATGAAGGTTGAATTCACGTAGCTCTTCAGTGGATTGATCCACTGCAATTTGCTTAAACTTATTAACGAGAACAGCAGCATTTTTCAAATTGGTAAGGACGAGTTTGGTTGTTGTATTAAGACCGTCTAGAAAATCTGTTAATTCAGTCTTTGTAAGTTTATTCTCTTTCATTATATGAGTAATATCATTACATTCTTTTTCGAGGAATGAGATAGATGTAATACCTATTCCTAGAGGTGTGTTAATTTCATGGGAAACACCAGCAACAAGTCGACCAAGAGCAGCGAGCTTTTCAGACTCGATAAGTTGATTTTGCGTGTCGCGTAAATTAATTAAGGAATCTTCCAGAAGAAGATTGGTTTCCTCTAGTTGTGATTGTTTCATTTGAAGCTTATACATGGAAAGCTCAAGTTCACGGTTTGTTTCATTGAGAAGATATGCTCTTCGTTCTACTTTGGCTTCTAATTTTTCATTGAGTTCTTCCATCTTTTGTTCGGCATGTTTAAGGTCAGTAATATCAATTGTAACACCCAACATACCCCATTCCTTAGACTTCCAAATGAAATATGGTATTTTCTTGAGTCGCATAATATGTGTATTTCCATCAGCATCGGGAATCTCAATTTCATCGATGACAAATGATTTATGTTGATCGTAGACTTCGGTTTGACCTTCGCCATAACTGTCGAGAAAACTTTTCGGATAGTTTTCAAATACTTCATGGTCCTGGCGCCCGAGAATACTCGGTTTGGTCAGGCCGTAAAAGTTAAGGAAAGATTCGTTTACAAGGACATAACGACCATCTTTTTCTTTGGCAAATATGTGGTAGGGAACCAGATCAATAAGATTGTTAAGCTCGCGTTGTGTCATTTCCAGTTCTGTATTCATATTTGTGATTTGCTGATTCTTTGCTAAAAGCTCTTCTTGAACACTTTTTCTAAGGTTAAGTTCCTTTTGGAGTTTTTTTTCAGTTTGAAGTGAGACTTGCCTTCTGAGAAGTCGATTCCATAGAAGGAAAGTTCCTAGTATCAGTAGAACTATAATGAGAGCAATGAGCGCAAAGATTATTAGGCGGCTGTCAAAATCATTTTCGAGTCTGTAGGAAATCCAAGAGGTTTTGATTCGATTAACTTCTTCACTCGGCATAGCATTTAAAGACTTGTTTATGATTGTGACAAGGGGCGTATAATCCTCTCGAATAGCAAATGTCATTCTATACACGAATTCTACATCGCCTGCTGACTTTAGGTTCGTTATACCATAGTCTGTTGTATAGTAGCTCCCCTGGGCGACATCAACAATAAGGGCATCAATCGTACCGAAGGAGAGTTTTTTTAGAGCTTCTTCAATGGAATCGAATTTTATAAGTTCAATTTCTGGGTATTTAATTTCAAGGTAGTCTTGAACAGCATAAGAACGCATAACACCCGTTTTAATGTTAGGGAGGTCATCTTCAGTAAGAGAGTCTGTGAAATCCTCTCGGACTAAGATTGTATTATTTAAGCTGATGTATGGTTCAGTAAAAATCATATACTCTGAACGTTGTGGACTTTTGGTTGCAGTAACCATATCGATTTCTTTAGATCTTACACTATCGAGGATCTCTGTCCAGTTTTTAAGCTGGACAATTTCAAATTTGATATTAACATGGCTTTCGATCCACTTTAAATGCTCTATAGAAATCCCATTTGCATCACCTTCAAGATTGAAAAATTCTATTGGTGCAAATACTGGATCGGGAGCATAGTAAATAACCGGATGTTCCTCAAGCCACTGGATTTCCTCATCGGATAATGTAATGAGGTTGTCGGCGCTTGCGAAGGAAATCGGGTTAATGAGTAGTAAAATTAAAATAAATAAAGCGGGAAGAGCTTTTCGATGCAACATGGATGCCTCCGTTCTATTTTTTTGATTTATACCCCTATACTTCACATATCACATATAAAGTTTCACCAATTTATATCTGAGTTTTGCTAAATGAGTGTAAAAAAATTGTGCATAATTTGTGAATGTGTATAGAATTCGAATAAAGCTATAAAAAATGTGGTACTATATCTGATAGTTCGGGCGTTTTGCCCTTATTAATAGGTTGAAAACATCATTGATCATGTAAATGAACAAGGAGTGAAAATACTATGGCACAAATTAAAGTGAATTATTCTAAAAGTGGTTTGAAAAGTGATCAAATCAAAGGTCTTGAAAAGCAATTAACAAGTGCGCACGACATGCTACATAATGGCACTGGCAAAGGGAATGACTTTATTGGTTGGGTTGACCTACCAATAAATTATGACAAGGAAGAGTTTGACCGAGTTAAAGCGGCTGCAAAGAAGATCCAGGAAACTGCAGATGTTTTAATAGTGATTGGCATTGGTGGTTCATACTTAGGTGCAAGAGCAGCAATTGAAGCTCTAACCCATTCGTTCTATAACAATCTAAATAAAGATGACAGAAAAACACCTGAGGTCTATTTTGCTGGCAACAGTATTAGCGGGAAATACCTGTCGGATCTACTTGATGTGATCAAGGATAAAGATGTTTGCCTTAATGTCATTTCTAAATCGGGAACAACAACTGAACCTGCAATAGCTTTTAGAATTTTAAAGAGCTATGTTGAAGAAAAGTATGGTAAAGAAGAAGCAAAAAATAGAATATTTGCCACAACAGATAAAGAAAAAGGTGCACTGCGTACATTAGCTGATCAAGAGGGCTATGAAACATTTGTCATTCCAGATGTAGTTGGAGGTCGTTACTCGATATTAACACCTGTGGGCCTACTGCCTATCGCAGCAGCTGGTATCGACATTGATGCAATGATGCACGGAGCTATTGAAGGTTATGAAGAATATAAGAGTACAAATGTAGAAGAAAACCCGTGTTATGAATATGCGGCAGTTAGAAATCTTCTGTATAATGATGGTAAAAAAATTGAGATCATGGTGAACTACGAACCATCTCTAGCATATATTTCTGAGTGGTGGAAACAACTCTTTGGTGAAAGTGACGGTAAAGAAGGCAAGGGTATTTTCCCTGCATCAGTTAACTTCTCAGCAGACCTTCATTCAATGGGACAGTATATTCAAGATGGCGAAAGACACTTGTTTGAGACTGTTCTGAACATTGGGAAGCCAGAAAGAGACGTTCAAGTGCCATTTGACGAAGCAAATCTTGACAATCTGAACTATTTAAACGAAGAAACAATGGACTTCGTAAACAAAAAGGCGTTTGAAGGTACAATTTTAGCACATGTTGATGGTGGTGTACCAAATATCGTTCTTAATATTCCAGAGATGAATGCGTTTTACTATGGCAAACTAATGTACTTCTTCGAGAAGGCCTGCGGCATTGGTGGATACATGATGGATATTAACCCATTTGACCAACCAGGTGTTGAAGCTTATAAAAAGAACATGTTTGCACTACTTGGTAAACCAGGATTTGAAGACTTAAGAGCAGAGCTTTTAAAGCGTTTGTAATCTAATAAAAAAGAAAAATAAGGAGTCAAAGGGATGTATATTGGTATAGATCTTGGAGGTACGAATATCGCTGGTGGGCTTGTCCATAAGGACGGTTCTGTTGTAAAAATCAAGTCTGTTCCTACGGGTAAAGAACGTGGTTTTGAAGCAGTTGCACAGGATATTCTAACTCTTATTAAAGAGTTGATAAGTATCGCACCACAGTCCGTTGATGGTGTTGGTATTGGTGTCCCAGGTGTGGTAGACAAAAAACCTGTCAATGATCTACTACTGTACAAATTTGTCGTGGTATGACCAAGATCTTGGCAAAGAGTTAAGCGAGAAGCTTGGAATTCCGGTATTTATAGATAACGATGCAAATTTGGCAGCACTTGCAGAAGTAGAAGTGGGATCACTATCAACGACTAAAAATGCTGTCATGTTGACATTAGGTACAGGTATTGGTGGCGGTGTAGCCGTCGATGGACATATTTTAAGAGGCGCTCATGGACTGGGGTCTGAAATAGGTCATATGATAGTTGGCGATAACTTTTATAACTGTAATTGTGGTAATAATGGTTGTATTGAAACATTCTCATCAGCTACTGCAATTATTAAGTACGCTGAAAAGCTGGTTGAAGACAATAAATATCCTGAATCTGTACTGAATAGGATTCATGAAGAAGAAGGATTAACAGCAAAAAAAAGTTATTGATGCAGCTAAAGCTGGTGATGCTCTTGGTATAGATGCATTTGACCGTCTAGTGAAGTATCTGGCAATAGGTATAACAAACATAGTAAACATCTTTGATCCAGAAATGATCTCACTTGGCGGAGGTGTTGCACATTCGGGTGCATTTCTAGTTGATAAGCTAGAGGCCAAGGTTAAGTCCATGGCGTTTATTAAGAACTTTCCTACAGCAAAGATTGTGCTTGCTGAACTAGGGAATGATGCAGGTGTTATTGGCGCAGCAATGCTGGCAAAAACAGAAATGTAATGATATAAGAGATATCATATTGAACTCATTTGAGGTTGTTAAAGAACGGGCTAATTATAGCCCGTTTTTTATATTATGTACGTCTTTAGATTACCTGTTGTTTATTAAGAGTATGTTACTAGTAAGTCTGGGTGAATCCTGTCTGTTGAAAAGTGACGGAAAATTATGTATATTCAAAGCAGGACGAAGAGGTATGCGAAGGAGGAGACAGAATGAAAAAAGGTGAACTCAAAATTTTTTACGGCAGCTCTGGAGATCAATTCGCAAGACGCATGAGTCGTTATATGCATGTAGACACTGGAAAAACGAGTGTGTTCAGATTTACAGAAGGGAATACCTTTGTGAAGGTGAATGAACCTATTCGAGAACAGGATTTCTTCCTTGTACATCCTATTGGACTAGATCCCAACAATGAGTTTATGGAATTAATATTTTGGATAGATGCAGCTAAGAGAGCAAGTGCAAGGTCAGTTACGGTGATAATGCCGTATTTCTCATATGCAAAGGCAGATAAAAAAGATGAACCCCGTGTTTCCATTAGGGGACGAGTTTGTGCCGATATGCTTGAAATGGTTGGTGCTGACAGAATTATTACGATGGATTTACATAGCCCACAGGTGCAAGGTTTCTTCACGAAACCAGTTGATCATTTATACGCCATGCCATTGTTAACACAAAGAATAGAACAGTATAACCTTGATAATCTGGTTGTGGTTTCACCGGATGCTGGTTTTGTTGCAGACGCAAGGCGCTACGCCAATAGACTGGGTACAGGGCTTGTGATAGGCAACAAGTTTAGATCGGGCCATGATGAAAATGCAGAGATAATGGAGATTATTGGAGAGGTTAAAGGAAAGAACTGCTTAATTGTAGATGACTTCTCTATATCTGGTGGAACCTTATGTCATTTGGCTGAGAGACTTAAGGAAAATGGAGCAAATAGAATTTTTTGCATCTCTTTCACATATTTTATTGAATGAAAAAGGAATAAAAAGAATTGAAGACAGTCCTATTGAGAAATTACTAAGCACAGACTCAGTTTATAATGAAGCTGTACTAAGCTGCGAAAAGATTGAACTCATATCAGTGGCGCCTTTATTTGCTGAAGCTGTTATGCGTATTGTAAATAGAGAATCCTTGGGGAATCTATTTGATAAGATTCCTGACACTGTTTACGAACAGTCAATTCTGTTAGCCAACTTAGAATAGGAGGGAAATATGCATCGAGAACTCATTAATGAAGGCAACAAGATGTGGCAACGTGCTTTTGAAAGTGCAGACCCAGTGGCATTTGCAGAAGTATTTGATGAGGATGGTTCCTTACTTAGCTCAAATGGTGACATAGTCCATGGTAAAGCTGCCATAAGAGAAAGAATATCAAAGTTTATGGAAGCTGAGGGCCCAATGCATGTTGATATTGATACACAATGTATATGGGAATCAGAGGGCTTGGTGTATGAGTCTGGGGTATATGCTTATAGAGAGTATGGAGAAACAACTATACTGACTGAGGGAACCTATGTTGTTATTTGGAAACCACAAAAAAACGGTGGATTAAAAATCTGGAAAGATATTGGCATAGAGTGGAAGAAGTAATGGCAAATTAGTTGATGGAATGAAAGCGATATCCAGCTGGATGTCGCTTTGAATATTTTATTAAGTAATTTAATGAAATTCCATTAATATTTAATAGAGTTATACAGTATCTATTAACTTAAAGCATGTACACTGGAAATACACAGTGTTAAAATTGTCCATGAAAAGATAATTCATTGTGATTATGGAGGGCAAATTCATGAGACCTTTATCGGAAAAACATTCAGCAGTACAGCCATCGGTTACACTGGCAATCACTGCAAAAGCTAAGAAAATGAAAGCAGAAGGTGTAGACGTACTGAGTTTCGCAGCGGGCGAACCTGATTTTAAAACACCTCAACATATTAGAAATGCGGCAATAAGCGTTATTGAATCTGGTAACACAGGTTATACAGCAGCAAGCGGAATTCCTGAATTAAAGCAAGCTATTTGTAATAAACTTGATAAGGATAATGGCGTAAAGTACAAGGCTGAAAACATTGTTGTATCTAGTGGTGCAAAGCACTCGCTATTTAACGTTCTTCAAGTCATTCTGAATCCTGGTGATTCGGTTCTGTTCGCAACACCATATTGGGTAAGCTACCCAGAACTAATTAAAATGGCTGGTGGTGTTCCATTAGAAGTCATGACATCTGAAAGTGCTGGATTTAAAGTGACGCCTGAGCTTCTTGAAGCTTCACGCACTGAGACGACAAAAGCTATTATCATTAATAGTCCTAACAATCCAACGGGGACTGTATACACTGAAGAAGAGCTTAATGCAATTGCTCAGTGGGCTGTTGAAAACAAACTATACATTATTTCTGACGAAATCTACGAAAAGCTTGTTTATGGTGCTAAACATGTTTCTATGGCTTCGTTTGGTGATGCTGTTAAGAAAAGAACGATTATCGTTAACGGAATGTCTAAGGCATATGCAATGACAGGCTGGAGAATTGGTTACACTGCTTCAAATCTTGAAATTGCAAAAATGATGAGTAATGTTCAGTCACATGCAACTTCAAACCCTAACACTGTTGCCCAGTATGCTGCACTAGAAGCAATTGAAGGTGACCAAGAGCCGCTAGACGCTATGGTTACTGAATTTGCAGCTCGCCGTGATTTTATGGTAGACCGAGTTAACAGCATTAACAACCTAAGCTGTCGTAAACCAGAAGGTGCTTTCTATGTTATGGTTAACATTGAAAAACTAATTGGAAAGACAATTGAGGGTGTTGAAATCACTGGTTCAATGTCATTTGCAGAGTTCCTATTAGATAACTCACAAGTTGCAGTTATTCCAGGTGCAGGTTTTGGTGTAGATAATTACATTCGTCTATCTTATGCCACTTCAATGGATAACATTATCCGTGGTCTTGATAGAATTGAAACAGCTGTAAAATAAGATTTGATTAAGTAATTTAATATAAACCCTACACGAATCTATGGATAACTATTTAGTGATAATGGTTATCCATAGATTTTTTCTATATTCAAATAAAAGTATATTTTGTATATACAAGTAAAAGTTTGTTGAAAAATTCACGATTGAATGCTGTGTGGAATTCGATTAAATTATAATCGTGATTATAATTGTGAATAAATAACTTAGCATATCTTCAAAAAATCTTATAATACATCAAGAAAACTTATAATGGAGTCAGCAATGTAATATCAACAAAATTGGTATTGTATTACTTTAGGCAACGTTTTCTCCTTTGATTGTTTATTCACTAACGAAGATTCGTAGAGCATCCCTTTGAACCATTTTGATCTATGTGGGTATAATAAAAATGCAAAATGTCTGAAAATTTTGAAAACAAAGGGGATGTGAGTCATGATGCAACTCGATAACTTATTTGAGAAAGTAGAAGCGATCATCGACAAGTACGGGAGACAAAGATCTAATTTACTGCCTATACTTACCGAATCACAAGATCTTGTAGAGCAAAACTATGTTCCAGAGGAAATGGCAGAATTTATTGCATGTGGTATGTGTATCCCAACGAGTCAGGTATATGAGGTTATTACTTTTTATGCTGCTCTTAGTGAAGAACCAAGAGGCAAACATATAGTTCAAGTTTGTGATAGTACAGTCTGTAGACTGAACAAAAATGTATCTTTGGTTGAAGCATTAGAACAAAAGCTCGGCGTCGTAATAGGAAATACTAGTGATGATGGACAAGTAACACTTGAGTTTACACCCTGTTTTGGAGCCTGTGATATTTCCCCAGCCATTCGAATTGATAAGAAGGTGTATGGGAATTTAACTGTAGAAAAGCTTGATCGTATCATTAGTGAAAGGATTGGAGGGATGAATTCATGAAACGGACAGCAAACCTAATTTCTGGCAACTTTAAAAAATATGATCCGCTTCAAATTGATTCCTATATTGAACTTGATGGTTTTAAGGCAATGGTAAAAGCTTTTGATTTGGGATCTGACGGTATTATTTCTGAAGTTGATGCCTCTGGGCTTATGGGCCGCGGTGGAGCTGCTTATCCAACTGGAAGAAAATTGAAACAGTCTAGAGATGTAGCGGGCGATGTTAAGTATTTAATATGTAATGCAGATGAGGGGGAACCAGCAACTTTTAAAGATAGATACCTACTGGAATACGACCCTTATTCGATTATAGAAGGTATGGTCATTACAGCATACACTGTAGGGGCAACTCATGGTTATATTTATGTTCGCGAGGAATACTCTTACCTTCATAACATGCTCATATCGGCTCTTAAGCAGGCAAGAGAAAAGGGGTATTTGGGTGAAAATATTCTTAAAACAGGATTCAACTTTAATATTGAATTATTCTCAGGAGCTGGCGCATATATTTGTGGTGAGGGCAGTTCTTTAATAGAGTCTATGGAAGGTAAATCTGGTCGTCCAAGAATAAAACCACCATATACTAAGGTAAGTGGTCTTTATCAGCAACCAACGTTGGTACACAACGTTGAGACTTTAACAACTATTAAATCGGTTCTTTACCACGGAGCAGATGTTTTTGCCAAGTACGGAACAGAAGAGAGCAAAGGAACAAAACTAATTAGTCTTTGTGGTAATGTAAATAACCCGGGTGTTTATGAAATTCCATTCGGAATTACAATAAAAGAAATTATTGAAGATCTTGGTGGTGGCATGAAAGACGGCCAAGACCTTAAGTTCCTTCAGCTAGGTGGTGCGTCTGGCGCTATAATGCCTAAATCGCTTATAAACATTCCGTACGCATATGAAACATTCAAGGAAAACGGCTTAGATATTGGTTCAGGTGCAGTTCTTGTTGCTGACAATACAAACAGAATTATTGATTTCCTAGATTCAGTTCAGACGTTTTTTCCTTCATGAAAGCTGTGGTAAATGCACACCTTGCAGAGAAGGCAATAGACAGCTAACAAATATTCTTGGAAGAATGAAAGAAGGCGTGGCAACAGATAAAGATGTGGCCAGTGTAGAGCGGATCGCTAATATTATGAAGTACGCTTCATTTTGTGGTCTTGGGAAAACGGCACCCACAGCGGTTCTAACAGCAATTCAATACTTCTCGGATGAATTGTTTAGCAAGGGGGATGTATATGAAAGAATGTAAAGTGGTAATCGATAATAAAGAAGTTGTCGTAGGAAGCGGCATATCGATACTGGATGCTGCTAAGGCGGTAAACATAAATATTCCAACACTTTGTCATCATCCTGCACAAGAAGTGAAGGCAAATTGTCGTATATGTTTGGTTCAAACAGGGAAAGATAAGTTGGTTACAGCATGTTCTACACCAGTGTGGGATGGTATGAATATTAAGACCAACTCTCGTCTGGTTCGAGACACTCAAAAAGGAGTACTTGAGCTTATTCTTGCAAATCATGATCAGGATTGTTTGCGTTGTGTTAGAAATGGAAAGTGTGAGCTCCAAGACCTATGTGAGATGTTTAACATTTCGAGATCCGATATTGAAGACGTTACCCTTGGAGATGTGACAGTAGATTCACAGCCCATGGATGTCTCTAATCCAAGCATAGTAAGAGACTATTCGAAATGTGTAAAGTGTAATAGATGTGTTGAGACATGCTTCAAAGTTCAAGATGCAGCAGTTTTAGCGGCTTCACATCGTTCAACTGAATATACAATTCAGCCAGCATTCGGAAAAAATTTAGACCAAACTTTATGTACGTATTGTGGCCAGTGTATTAATGTCTGTCCTGTAGGTGCAATTTATGAAAAAGATATATAGATCAAGTATGGGAAGCTGTTGATAATCCAGATCTACACGTTATTGTTCAAGTTGCCCCTGCTGTACGTGTTGCCCTTGGTGAGGAATTCGGAATGGAAGCTGGGACGAACGTGTCAGGTAAACTTGTTGCGGCCTTAAGACGAATTGGTTTTGATCGTGTATTTGATACGAATTTTACAGCAGATTTAACAATAATTGAGGAAGGACATGAGCTTCTTCATAGAATCAAAGAAAATGGAACACTACCAATGGTGACATCTTGCTCACCAGGTTGGATTAATTATATGGAAGGTTTTTTTTCCCAGATCTGATTGATAACATGTCCACATGTAAATCACCTCAACAGATGTTTGGTTCATTGTCTAAAACATATTATGCAGACAAAGAAAAAATTCATCCTTCAAAAATATACACTGTTTCAATTATGCCATGTACAGCGAAGAAGTTTGAAGCTCAACGACCTGAAATGAATACTTATGGTGCAATTGACGTTAATGCTGTCCTAACAACAAGAGAACTTGCACGTATGATCAAAATGTCAGGTGTCGATTTCCCATCAATTTCAGAAGAACAATATGATGATCCATTTGGTATTACAACGGGTGCCGCTGTAATTTTCGGTGCCACAGGTGGTGTTATGGAAGCAGCTCTTAGAACGGTGTATGAGGTCGTTACAGGTGAGGAACTAGAAGCTCTTGATTTCCATGAAGTTAGAGGTTTAGAGGGGATTAAGTCAGCCGATATTGATTTATCTGGAACAACTGTAAAAGTAGCTGTAGCGAATGGACTTGTAAATGCGCGTAGACTTATGGATGAAATCAGACGGGGAGAGTCTGAATATACATTTGTAGAAATTATGGCTTGTCCGGGTGGTTGTATTGGTGGCGGCGGTCAGCCAATATCAAGAGATCCTGAAATTCGTGCCAAACGAATCAAAGGTATTTACGGTATTGACCGACATAAAGTACTAAGAAAATCCCATGAAAATCCAGCAATCAAGAAGCTATACGATGAGTTTCTTGGTGAGCCGAACGGACACAAATCACATGAGTTGTTGCACACTCACTATACCCTTAGAACAAGGAGTAGAGTGAAGTTGTAAACAACATTAATATTAGTGAATGAACCCCAAAATATATAAACGAATGTGACTTGCAATTCATATTGTGTGATGGAATGCAAATAAAAAAGAGTGTCCAAAGGACACTCTTTTTTATGCTTTTTGTTGTTTAATCGTTTTTAGTCTTTGACTTGATTTGAAGATCAAATCGGATAGCGTTTCCATAGAAACACCATAAATTGCCCCACACAGCAGACCTGCGATTGCTGTTGTATAGTTGCCGGCAACACTATAAGTAACAAAACAACCGATAAATGCTGTAGGAATAACACTTAACTTGTTGATTTGTGATTGCCAGCACATCATGAACGAGATTGCGCCAGCTGTTACCGCACCCATGCCTGGAACTGGGAACCAGTTGCAGAACATGATGGCAACAGTTGCCCACATGACTCCGGATAGATTACCAAAGACTGATTTAATAGCCCCGTCAAGTTTACCTCCACCTACGAAAAAGCTTGTGCATCCTGCAAAGCCTATCCAAGCTGGAATACCCAGGACAGTACTGATTTCGATCCATGCACCTGCAAGAATACCTGCGGCGATGGACATTGACATGATATAGCTGATGGTGATCATCCTCCCTGTTCATAAAGATCATACAGGGTGTTAAACACACCCGATCATCGGGGGAGAGATTACATTATAACATGAGACTTTTCTGAGGCATAGAGGATGGGTATTAGGCGGAATTGTTTGAATAGTGTGGAGGGATTTTTGAGGGGGGGACGGGACTTAGTTGAAGGTGAAGTGTTGGTTAGAGGTTTTGGTATAAGACCTTGAATTAGTTTGTAGTGAGTACTAAGAACTGCTTCGCAATCTAGCGATTGCTACGGACGCGATGCGCGTCCTATATAAAATAGAGTAAAGCTCAAAATCTCAGAGCAAGCTCTAGGATTTTGAGCTTTACTCTATTTTATGCAGTTCTTTGCATTTCGCAGCAAAAAAAAAGAATGAACCGGGGGGATTCATTCTTGAGAGTAAGCATTTTAGTGTTAGGCTGGTGTGCCTACTAAAAATGCTTGGGGGATAGCAAGTTCGTGCTTGCTAAAAAATAAAAAAGCTTAATTCATTGAGAGCATAGTGGAAAATTTATTTCGTGACCATCTTGATTATACGAGGTATAAAAAACAGAGTCAATGTGTTGCAAAATCTAAGAAACGTTTTCACAAAAAAAAGAAACGTTTTCATAAAAATAAAGTCAAAATATCGATTGTTTAGACAAAAAAGTGAGTGCGGATTTAGTGTCATTTTATGAATCGATATGCGAATTTATCACGAAAAACGATTTGTTATATAATGAGTAATATAACATGTGTTAAATACTTTGCTATATAATTTGGAGGCGATCATGGAAGAGTTTAAAACACATACCCAGAAACCGTGTTGAGGACCAACAACAGTATCTGCTCGTGAGCAGGTGGGGTTTTATGACATATTAGATGCAAAAGATAGAATGGTCCATGCGACAATTGGATCTCATGTGACAAAATTAGGTGAAGTTAAGATTCTATCAGAATCGGTATCGTCAAAAGAAAAAATAGAAAATTTTTTAGTAATACAAGGATTCAGAAGGAACGATCACAAGGTAACACCTGGATTATATGCTATGGGGAATCCTACAGAAGACTCAGAAGTATTTGTTACAGCTAATTATAAAGTCAGTGTTGATGCATTTAGGAATGCTTTTAATGGGGATGGCTGGCTATTGATACTGGACACCCATGGAATCAATGTTTGGTGTGCTGCTGGAAAAGGAACATTTGGAACAACTGAACTTGTTAGGATGATAAAGAAATGCCATTTGAAAACGCTTCTAAATCACAACCGTGTTATAGTCCCTCAATTGGGTGCGCCAGGAATAAGTGCTTTTAATGTTAAGAAGCAAACAGGTTTTAAAGTTGTTTATGGACCAGTAAGAGCAAATGATATTAATGAGTTTGTGAGTAATGGCAGAAGAGCAACAAAAGAGATGAGAAAAGTGACTTTTAATCTCCATGAAAGATTAATTTTGACACCGCTTGAGTTTATTCAATCGATGCTGTACACCATGTCTGCAATAGCTATAATGATTATTGTTAGTTTAATTGGGAAACAAAATTTATCGGAATTAAGTTGGTTGTTGAATCATAGCCTAGCACTAATAAGTGCTACTGTAATTGGAACAGTTATATTTCCTCTGTGTTTCCCAGTTTTGAAGGGGCGTAAGTTTACAATTAAAGTTTTACCACTTTCTTTGATATGGGCACTTATGACTTGGTTTATTCTAGCGTCGATTGGAATGAAGAGTTTTGAAAGAATAGGGCTTGTCCTATTCGGAGTGGTGCTTATAGAATTATTTGCCCTTAATTTTACAGGAGCAACCCCAATAGCTTCGTATTCCGAGACAAAGTCCGAAACCTTAAAAGTGGTCCCATTCTTGATAGGAACATATGTAATTGGTTTAGTAGTATTTTGTTTATCGATTGGACAGGTGATCTAATGAAAGTAAACCTCGCAAAAGAGAAGTGTATCATGTGTGGTATGTGTGAAATTGTTTGTCCACATCGGGTGTTTTCTTCAACATCAGGTTTTCTTGAAATGGTAAATGAGCCAGACTGCATTGAATGTGGAGCTTGTCAGATTAACTGCCCAACTGGAGCCCTATATGTCGACACTGGTGTTGGCTGAGCGATTGCCATTATTAATGGAAAACTCACAGGTAGTGAGACTTGCGATTGCTAGATGTACTGAGCGTTTAAACTCTTAAAACTAAATTATAACTATCCGCTCAAATAAAATACCCCAGTCCACAGATAGAAAATCGTGTACTGGGGTATTATTTCATTTATGATTATTCAAAATTACTTTGGATTGTTCTTAACTTTCTCAGCCATTTCTCTACCAAGTTCTACAAGTTTCTCAAATTCAGCGTGTTTTGGTGTGTACTTTGACTCAATTGACTCGCCAACACGTTCCCACTTCACTTTGTCAGCAAAGGCGTCGATAGCTTTGACACCGCCACCGCTCCATGCCATGTTACCAAATACGCCGAGGTATCTGTTTTTCAGACCTGTGTGGTCAAGCTTGTTTAGCACTGCTTCCATAGCAGGGAAGATGTGACCATTGTATGCACAAGACCCAAGTATAACACCTTTGTACTTCCAAATATCACTTAGAATGTGAGACAGGTGTGTCTTAGATGCATCGTAAACGCGCACATTTCTAATACCTTGTTCTGAAATGATACGTGCCACGTAGTCAGCCATTTTAGCAGTGTTTCCGTACATAGTACCATATACGATTACAACGCCTTCTTCTGCTTCGAATCGACTCCATTTATCGTAGAAGTTTACGATTGTTTCAGGATTAGATCTCCAGATTGGTCCATGAGTCGGTGCAATCATTTTAATTTCAAGATCTGAAAGGCGCTTAAGTGCTCTTTGGACAATTGGGCTATATTTAGCAACAATATTTGAGTAGTAACGACGAATTTCATCTTCGTAGAATTCAAGATTGACTTCATCATCAAAAATACCGCCATCAAGAGAACCGAAACCACCAAATGCATCCATAGAGAACAGGATTTTTTCAGTCATGTCGTAAGTCATCATAGTTTCAGGCCAGTGAATCATTGGCGTAATGTAGAATGTAAGTTTGTGGTGACCTAGATCAAGAACGTCGCCTTCTTTGATTTCGTAGAAGTTCTCGTTGATATCGTAGAAACCACGAATGAAGTCAAAAGTCTTTTTATTGCCGACAATTTGACAATCTGGGTACTCTGCAATGACTGCACGAATTGAACCAGAGTGATCAGGCTCCATGTGGTTAACGATTAGGTAGTCGACCTTTTTGTCACCAATGATTTCTTTGATTTTAGCTAAGTATTGATCTGTTTTATTAAACTTTACAGTATCCATAATAGCAACTTTATCATCATTGATAAGGTAAGAATTGTATGTAACACCCTTTTCAAGAGGCCAGAAGTTCTCAAATAGTGTTGTTTCTCGGTCATTTACACCAATCCAGTGTAATCTATCCATAATAGGTACTCTGCAATCCATTATTCCATCTCCTTAAAAAAAAGATTTTCCTATAAGAATCCTCAAGTATTCGTATACCCACAATTTGTAACATAATGCGGTATGTTACCTCGCAACTATTATAAACAATATTCGTTAAGTTTTCTACAAAATTAGGGTATATTTTTTTTGCCCTTATAACAATAGAAGCCCTCCTGAAGGAGGACTTTTTATTATATTGGTGTGATTTTTACTTTTATATATGTTGCTAAACTCTTAGTATTCTTGTTGCATTTAGTATTGCAAGTATTGCAACTCCAACATCTGCGAAAATTGCCATCCACATAGTTGCTATGCCTACAGCGCCAAGTGCCATAACGGCAATCTTAATACCAAGTGCAAATACAATGTTTTGAAGAACAATATTTCTTGTGAATTTTGATATATGAATTGCATCAGCAATTTTAGACGGCTCATCTGTCATTAATACAACATCTGCTGCTTCGATTGCAGCATCTGATCCAAGACCACCCATTGCAATACCCACATCTGCTCTAGCAAGAACTGGTGCATCATTAACCCCATCTCCAACGAAGGCAAGTTTTCCGTCCTTGCTATATTTAGCTTCAAGTTCTTCAACTGCATAAACTTTGTCCTCTGGTAATAATTCTGCTCTGAAACCATCAAGATCAAGAGACTTAGCAGTAAGCTCTGCAGCGGATTTTGTGTCGCCCGTTAACATTTCAATATGAGCAATGTTTTGCTTTCTAAGAGCTTTCAGAGCTTTATCAACATCTGGTTTAGGAAGATCGGCTATTTGAATCCAACCTTTGTATTCGCCATTTACAGCTACATATATTGCTGTACCAAGTACGGATTTATCAGGGAAGGTGATGTTTTCTTTATTCATAAGGCGCTTGTTACCTGCAAGAATTTCAAAACCACCACTTTGTACACGAACACCATGACCTGCAATGTCTTCGTACTTATCTATTGCAGTTTCGTCAACATTTCCACCAGCTTCTTTAATAATGGACTTGGCAATCGGGTGATTGGAATGTGCTTCTGCAAGGCTTGCCCAAGTAAGAAGCTGTTCTTTTGACACGCCTACAATTGGCTGTAGAGACTCAACTTTGAACTGTCCTTCTGTCAGTGTACCAGTCTTATCAAATACAACTGTTTTGAGGTTGTAAAGGGCATCTAGGTATTGTCCACCTTTAATTAGAATACCTTTTTTAGATGCAGCGCCGATACCTCCAAAGTAACCTAGAGGGATTGAAACAACTAAGGCGCAAGGGCAAGAAACTACAAGGAATATTAGAGCTCTTCGAATCCATTCACTCCACATCCCTCCAAAGAAAACAGGTGGAATGATAGCAAGTGCAAGAGCCGAGAATACAACCACAGGTGTATAGTATCTTGAAAACTTAGTAATAAACCTTTCTGTTTCTGATTTCTTAGAAGCCGACTGTTCAACAAGCTTCATGATTCGTGCGACTGTTGATTCACTAAAAGGTTTGGTAACTTCAACAGTGATAGAGCCGTTGATGTTAACGGTACCACTCAGTACATCATCCCCTTTTTCGACAGCGCGTGGAATGGCTTCGCCAGTTAGAGCAGATGTATCAAGGGTACTTTGGCCAGTTAGAACGATCCCGTCTAATGGTACTTTTTCGCCAGGTTTTATTAGTATTTTTTGACCAACTAGAACTTTTTTCTGGACTAACCACTTTAGTTTCTAGACCATTCAAAAGAGTTGCTGAATCAGGTTTGATGTTTAATAGACTTTTAATGGACTTGCGTGAGTTGTTTACAGCTCGGTCTTGGAATGCTTCACCAACCTCATAAAATAGCATTACCGCAGCGGCTTCTCGCCATTCCTGAAGACCAAGAGCACCAAATGTTGCTACTGTCATTAGGAAGTTTTCATCGAATAATTGACCATTCTTCACACCTTTGAATGCTTTTATGATAACAGGATAGCCCGCAATGATGTAAGACAAAAGTATGGTAATCATTAATGATGTCTCAGACATTTTAAAGATGAAACTTGATGCAAATAGACCAAGTGCTGTAATCAGTCTTAAAATTTGTGGTTCAAAGCGTGAACTATCTTCCTCGTTTACTGGACTTTCAATACTTGTTTCACTTAGATTAGTAACAAGTACGTCAGGTTCATAATGGTGTACGAGATTACTAACTTGCTTGCCAGCTTCGGCTGCGTAGTCTGCACTGTTTAACTCCACAAATATCTTCTTCGATACAAAGTCTAAACTTGCACTTTTAAACTCAGGCATTTTTTGTAGTGCACTATCAATTTTAGAAGCACAACTTGAACAGTTTAGACCTTCAAGTCCAAATTCAAGTTCCAGGCCACTGTTTTGAGTGATTGGAATGACATCAACATGGGGTTCGAGTTTCTTAACAAGGGACTCTGTGTCCTGAAATATTTCACTTTCTCTGACACCAGATTTAGCTAGAAGAGTCAGTTCCTTTGTAACAAAGTTAAGTTCTGCCTTTTCAACGGAATCATGGCTTTGCATTCCAGACTCAATTTTCTGTGCACAGGATGCACAATTTAGGCCGTTTAAAGTATATTGATACGTCATAATACCACCTCTATATATAATATTGATTAAAGTAGTTTTTATACATATGAACGATTGCTCATATGATCAATTATAATGTAACATGAAACGAGTGATTAATCAATAGAGTCTCGAAAAATATAATAGCGAAATGTTTGTTATAATGTACTCAAATTATACTTATATGAAAGAAGGCGTTACTATGAGTTTCAAAATAGAATTGCAAAATGCGAAAACATGGGCACGAGAAGCAGGAAAGATACAAATGACGTTCTTTAGAAATGACACACTAGTAATTGAATCTAAATCGACACAGATTGATTTGGTCACAGAAGCGGATAAAAAATCAGAGGCATACATACTTAATAAAATAAAGACTCATTACCCTGAGCATAGCATTTTATCAGAAGAAACAGGTGCAACTGATAAAAAATCTGACTATGAATGGGTTGTTGATCCTTTAGATGGTACTACAAATTTTGCACAAGGAATACCAGTCTTCGCTGTGTCAATTGCCTTGAAGTACAAGGGGGGGGAAAGTGTTGTTGGTGTTGTCTACAATCCAGTTATGGATGATATGTTCACAGCAGTTAAAGGTGAAGGGGCATATTTAAATGGATCAAAACTGACAGTTGCTAACAAAGATAATCTAAAGAGCTGTGTGTTAGCAAGTGGGTTTCCATACAGTAGGGCTGAATCATTTGATAATAACGCGCTTCATTTTGGTCATATGGTTCCAAAGGTGCGTGGTCTAAGACGACTTGGTGCTGCTGCGTATGATCTAGCAAATGTAGCTGCTGGTGTAATAGACGGATACTGGGAAATGGGATTAGGTGCTTGGGATATAGCAGCTGGAATACTTCTGGTTACAGAGGCTGGTGGAGTAATTCTAGAGTGGGACAATAAAAAACCACTATCGATTATAGCTGGTAATAAAACCATTACGAATCACATAAAAGACGAACTGATGAAAGCCGAAGAAAAGAGGGATGGATTTGAAGAGTTACAGAAAAGAACTTTGGTTTAATACCAGTACTAGACGACAGCTTATTAATATTACCCGAGATGTAGAAGCTTGTTTGGCTGAAAGTGGAATAAAAGAAGGTCTTCTTCTGTGTAATGCAATGCACATTACTTCAAGTGTCTTTATTAATGATGATGAAGCGGGATTACATAGAGATTTCGAAAAGTGGTTAGAGAAACTTGCCCCAGAGAAACCATATAACCAGTACGATCATAATGGCTATGAAGACAATGCCGATGCACACCTAAAACGTACGATCATGGGCAGAGAAGTTGTTGTTGCTATTACTGAGGGACACCTTGACTTTGGACCATGGGAACAGATTTTTTATGGTGAGTTTGATGGGAAACGTAGAAAGCGACTTCTTGTTAAAATAATAGGTGAATAATTTCATCGTTGATTAAGAGATTAGCGGGTATAGATTACTTAAGACAAAAGGAGGTTAACATGGACTGCAGATGGCTTATGGAAACAACAATACCAATTCTGCTTCTGAAGCAGGAATCTTCACGTTGGATCGTTGAAGCAAGTAACTCAGCTTTTATGAATCTTGTTAATCTTGATCTGTCCTCAATCTCTGGTAGAAGTCTCGATGAGATCTCACAAATGAATGATGCGTTATCATGGGTGCGACGTTACAACGATACTGAACTAGCACTAATAGATGTAAATGGATGCTGGTTTGAAATTGAAGTCATAAAACACGAAGACAGTATTGCTTATATTCATCACAACTTGTCTTCACAAGTAGAACTAGATAGCAGTAATAAAGGACTTCAAACGAGGCTTAATCAAATCCAGAGAATCGCCTTAATCGGAGATTGGGAACATAATTATTCAACAGGTGAAGAGTTTTGGTCCGACGAGATTTATAAAATGCTTGGATTTAGAGACAAGACAATTCAACCGAATGTAGACACATTTATGAGATTTGTTCATCCTGATGATGTTGAAGATGTTAAAAAAAAGGCACATTATGGTGTTGAATCTGGCAAAGAGTACGATATTGAATATAGAATTATAACAATAGAAGGACAAACAAAATGGATTATTACGCGAGCGAAAGTGGATATAGACGAACAAGGTTTGCCTCTAAGGTTATATGGAACCATGCAAGACTTAACAGAATACAAAAGACTAGAGCAACGAATTGAACAGGCATTTACCGTAGCAGAGGATGCATACCAATCTAAAAGTCAATTTCTTGCTATGATCTCACATGAAGTGCGTACCCCAATCAATGGTATTTTAGGGATGTCACAGATTCTGAAAAATACAATCAAGGATGAGGAGCAAAGCGAATATGTTGATGACATTATGTTTTCAGCGGACGCACTGCTTAATATCATTGAAGATATTTTAGAAATGTCTAAAATGGAGTCCAATCTTCTTAGGGCTGACTCTGAGGAGTTTGATTTACATGTATTAATGAGAAATATTGTTCGAATGTATCAATTAAAAAAAATTGACAAACCTATACGATTCCTCCATAGGATTGATCCCAAAACACCTCAATATGTTTGGGGAGACGCAACGAAAATTCAACAAATTCTTGTCAATTTACTTGGAAATGCCTTTAAGTTTACAAATGAAGGACGTGTGAGTTTAACCATAAAAGTACTAGAAGATGATATTCATCAAAGTAAAATTGCCTTTGAAATTGAGGATACAGGTATAGGCATATCAGAAGCTCAGCAGAAGGAAATATTCGATCAGTTCCATCAAGGTGATCCAGATATTCTTAAGGAATATGGTGGATCAGGTCTTGGACTTTCGATTTCTAAAAATTATGCAGAACTCATGGATGGCTATTTATCAGTTGAAAGTAAAATCGGTAAAGGGACTAAATTTAGATTTGCTGTATCTCTTGAGAAATCAAAGTCTCTTGAGACAGATAGAAATGTTTCAGTCCTGTATTCGAGAATGAAGGCTATGCATGTCAGAGTGCTAGTTGTTGAAGATGATGAAATTAACCGCAACTACTTCACAGAGGTATTACAAAATCGGTGTGGATTCAAAGTGGATTTTGCAAATGATTTAAATTCAGTGGTACACGCTCTTGAACACAACACGTATCAGTTTGTAGTGATGGATACACATCTTAATGACGAAAGCGTGTTTATTACACGAACCATCAGAGAAAGCATGAAAATTGACGGGTTATCACTTCCAATAATAACAATGACCACAGACTTGCGTGAGGAAATACGAGAAGCTTTTCTTGAAGCGGGTGTCAGTTACTTTGTCGAGAAACCAATTGATGAAGGCGTTTTAATGGAAATCATTCATCAGATACTGGATATGACAGCCGTTAAGAAAAGAACTAAGACCAGAGTGGGGTTCAGATATATAAAAGCAGATAAACTTGAGAAAAAAAAGACTTGAGCTAGGAAGGCCTGTGTTCGAAAATAGTCTTCTCGGCACAGTTAGATCAAGCCATGAAAAAGTATCAAAAATATTGTCTGCAGTTGCACCACTCAATATTCTAATGCTTAGTCATGAAATAGATGAAATAGATGACATAATCTCCAATTTTGGAACTGATGATATTTGTGAGAGTTTAGAACTCATTAAGTCAGCTCTCCTAAATGACGACACAGCAGGTATAGAGGTTATTGTGACAGACTTCATGGATGAGTATCAATGCTTTGTAGATGAATTACAGGATTTTATTAACGAAATAGCTGTAGAAGTCAAAAAAGATTGACAATTGATTAACGAAGCTTGCAATGGCGTGATGCGTCATATATCATGTTGATAAATTAATTTTGTGCCAAATGCAAAAAGTAGGACGTCAATTAATCTCCCAAACGATTCTTATTTCATCCTACTAATGCTTTTTTTATAACGGCTTAACCGCCGTTATTTTTTTTGTGAAATGAAAGTGTTCATAAATAAACTTGCATGCAGAAGTCAACTTTGAGGCAAAAAAATGACATAACTCTTTGTATATTTTCTCCAAAGACAAGACGGGTCATTTTTGTGAAAATGTACGAATTCTGATACAATAGCTCCGGACGGACAAATAAATGGACGAGGAGTGATTGGCTTGTTAAAGGCCTACAAGGGTCATGTTGTTTATACAGCAACACCTAAAGCATTCACTGTAATTAAGGACGGCTATGTAATAGTTGAAAATGATACAGTGATAGCGGTGAGCCAGGAAATGCCTGAAGGCATTAGCCAGGATCAAGTGGTTGATTACGGGGATCGACTAATTGTACCAGGCTTTGTTGATTTGCATTTTCACGCGCCGCAATATCCTAATATAGGACTTGGGCTCGACAAAGAGCTACTACCTTGGCTTGAGGATTATACATTCCCAACTGAGGCAAAGTTCGCTGACGTAGCATTTGCAGACCGTGTTTACCGCATGGTTGTAAAAGACTTACTAAGACAGGGAACAACAAGAGTGGTGTTATTTGCCACAATTCACCTTGAAAGCACGAAGCGACTAGCACGGATTTTGGACGAATCTGGAATTGGAGCTTATGTTGGAAAGGTTAATATGGACAGGAACTCATCGGAGATTCTTATTGAATCGACGAAAGACTCTTTAAGTGATACAGAAGCTTATATAAAGTCTTTTGATGGTGTTTCAGATCGTGTAAAACCGATTATTACACCAAGATTTGTACCAACGTGTACATCTGAACTTATGCAGGGACTCGGAGATTTAGCAAAGAAATACGATATTCCAGTTCAATCGCATATCAGTGAAAACCTTGGTGAAGTCGATTGGGTATCAGAGTTACATCCTGAGTTTAAGGATTATGCATCTGTATATGACAATTTTGGACTTCTTAATAATCAAACAATTATGGCACATTGTGTTCATAATACTGATGACGAAATTAATATGATGGCAGACCGAGGTACATTTTCAGCGCATTGTCCAAATGCCAACTACAATCTTTCAAGTGGGATTATGCCTGTAAGAAAGTTCCTGAATGCAGGTGTTAACGTTGGTCTTGGAACAGATGTTGGTGCGGGGCATAAAGTCTCAATTGCACAAGTGATGTCTCAAGCTGTTCAAGGTTCAAAAATGACTTGGCAAATGGTAGATAAAAACTTAGCACCACTGACTACGTCAGAAGTCTTTTTCTTGGGAACAAAAGGTGGCGGTGCATTTTTCGGGAATGTCGGCAGTTTTGAACCAGGATATAAATTTGACGCTCTTGTGATCGATGACGAATCGCTTCAAATTGAAATCGAGCGTTCTATTGAAGAACGAGTTCAAAGATTTATCTATTGTGGTGATGACCGTAATATTATGACTCGATTTGTAGATGGTCAAGAGATTAAATTGTAGAGTTAAGATTCTATTTGAAAATTTGAAAACACCAAATATGTAATGAAGGATAGAGAGCGCATTGCGCTCTCTATTTTTGTAACTAAGTTGTTTATTTTAAAAGTAGGAAAGATGTTGTACTATTGTGTATATAAATATAATGTTGGTTGATACTGGAGTGTGTGTATGTTTCTGATAATGGGTATACAGGATAAGACAAAAGTAGAATCATATTCAAACGATTTACCATGCCATAAATGTGATGGTCATAAAGGGTTTGAGCTATATACTAAATATAATTATTTTCACATTTTTTTTATACCTGTATGGACTTGGGGACACAGATTTTCCGTGAAATGCAATCAATGTGAGAGTTATTATTATGTAAAAGAAGAGAGTCAAATAAAGGCAAAGAGCTCTGAGAAGAGTTTTACGTATTGGGATTTACAGCCTGCAAATATTCGTAAGGACGTGTTTGTACATAAGAAATGCGTTAAATGTGGGTTTGAACTAGAAGACGATTTTGAATTTTGTCCGAAATGCGGTACAAGTACAAAAAGCTGACGAATAGGTGACTATAGTCCTATTTTTTTCTAAGCACCTTGCAATTTACAGGACTATTAGCTAAACTTGTATAGTAGAAATGGATATGTGACGATAATAGCACACCTGTTGAAAAGCAGGGTCGCAAAGCTATGGATCTAAGGGATATGAGTCCTATGATTGCCAGGCTGCCGAATCATGGTATTTGTAGATTCAGGCGTCTGGGGGGCATTCCCGGCGCCTTTTTTGATTTAATACCTGGTTTATTTCTGTAGGGGCAAGCTACAGGAATGGATAGTTGGCAATATGACTGTCACAAGGGTGCTTTGAAAGTGGGCGAACAATGAAAATACTTATTGCAGATGACTCGAAGTTTATGCGGCGTATGATACGTCTAAACGTTGAAAGTCTGGGACATACAGTTGTTGTAGAAGCAGAAAACGGCGTTCAGGCCGTTGAAGGATACATGCAATTCCATCCTGATGTTGTATTTATTGACATGGTTATGCCTGTCATGGGTGGACTTGATGCAATAGTATCCATTATAAGTTACGATCAGGACGCAAAGATTATAATGTGCTCATCAATGGGGCATGCGACCTACGTACAGGAAGCTATAATCAAAGGCGCTCGTGACTTTATCGTCAAACCCTTTAATCCGAATAAGATTAAAGAGGCCTTGTCGAAAATCTCAAAATAGTTAACACGATTCATATTCGAATCACACCATTATATTGGCATCTGCGCCCCCATGCAGGTGCCGCTTTTTTAATTCTGCAT
>JDSF01000049.1_pt1 | contig 111144 bp, 146 predicted proteins | sample 199441 | NCBI WGS metagenome assembly JDSF01 (sample SAMN02592751, study PRJNA231836) | bioreactor metagenome | isolation source: continuous culture bioreactor denitrification-DNRA | place: Germany: Bremen
GTCGCCTTAGCATGTATCTTGGGAACAACGTTGAATTTGATGATTTAGTTGGTTATGGTGTATTTGGCTTAATCGATGCAATTGACAAATTTGACTTAGAAAAAGGAATCAAATTTGAAACCTATGCTTCCTTGAGAATTAGAGGGGCAATCCTTGATAACATACGCAAAATGGATTGGATTCCAAGGTCTGTAAGAAAAAAACAAAAGTCTATAGAAAAGGCTTATCAGAAATTGGAATCAGAATTAAGTCAACCAGTTGGTGATCTGGACATGGCACTTGAACTTGGAATTACTGTTGAAGAATACCACAAATGGAAAGACCAGACTAAGGCTTTAATGCTAACATCATTAGAAGATTACGTAGAAAAGGGTGGCGAAAGCCATATTGAGCCTCTGGGCAAATCAAGATTCATATTACCGGAAGCCAATGTTGAAAAAGAAGAACTAAAGAAAATGCTTATTGAAGCCATTACTGACTTATCTGATAAAGAGCGAAAGGTTATTACACTGTACTACTACGAGGAACTGACTCTAAAGGAAATAAGTCATATCATGGAAGTGTCAGAATCAAGAATTAGTCAGTTGCATACCAAAGCTCTTGGTAAAATGAAAGGTTTACTTGGTAATAATGTAGAATTGTTATCATCGTTGTAGAACGGGTGTTTTAGGACATTAAAAAGGGGATGCACAAATGGGAACAAATGTAAATGATGGGTATTTTGAGATTCTTGAAGAATCCGATGGTATCTATGTAGACTTATATGAGGCAAAAGAAGGCGGAAAAAACATTGAGCTGTTTGAGATAGAACATGCTCTGGAAGAAATGAAATTAGAAGAGTATGACCTTTCATCCCTTGGAGCCAAGATGATGGAAGGTTTTGATGTGCTTAAAGAGAAAGTTGCTAATGTGGTTACTACCAGCTATTCAACCAATGAAGAAGGGGTTAGGGTAGAAGTCTCTAATGATAAGATGACTGCTACAGCAACATTTTACCCAGTTGAAGGTGACTTTAATATGGATGAAGTTGAGAGGCTATTACTTGCTCGTGGTGTTAAGATGGGTATTGATACTGAGTTACTCGAAGCACTAGCGACAGAGCGCGAATATAATGTGACATATACAGTAGCTAAAGGCAAGCCAGCGGTGGATGGAAGTCCTGCTGTTGTTGAGTATTTGTTCAAGACAGAAAAAGACACACGACCTGAGATGGATTCAGAGGGGAATGTGAATTATCATAAATTAAACGTTATTGCCAACGTTAAAGAAGGTCAGTTGTTGGCCAAATTAACACCTGCAACAACAGGTGAAGAGGGGATGGACCTTTATGGTGATGTGTTAACACCTAGAAAGCCAAAACCTGTTCGATTACGCTATGGTAAAAATATTGAAACCAACGAAGATAAAACAGAACTTTTTGCGGCCTGTGACGGTTTGGTTAAGCTCTTTGACGGAAGGGTTATTGTTAATGACTCTTATGATGTACCAAACAATGTTGGAAATTCAACTGGTGATATAGTCTTTGAAGGGTCAGTTGTAGTACATGGTAATGTCATTACAGGCTTTTCAGTTAAGGCAAAAGGCGATGTTGAGGTAATGGGTGTGGTCGAAGGTGCCGAAATAATAAGTGGAGGGAATATTATTCTTCACAAAGGAATTCAGGGCATGGGTAAAAGTCATATAGAGGCAGCAGGCTTTGTACAAGCTAGATATATTGAGAATGCAAATGTTGTTGCTGGAGGCGATATTCATAGTGAAGCTATATTACATAGTACAGTTACATGCAAAGGTTCAGTGACTGTTGAAGGTAAAAAAGGAATGATATCAGGTGGTTCCGTAAGAGCTGGTGAATATGTTACGACTAAAATATTGGGTTCTCATATGGGGACAGTGACAACAGTAGAAGTTGGAATTGATCCTATTATGCTACAAGAATATGGAGAGCTTAGAAAAAGCATTCCAAAAATGGAAAATGAAACCATGAAGTTAGAGCAGGTAATTCAGCTCCTTAATAAAAGAAAAGAAATGGCTGGCAAGCTAGAGGATGATAAACAAGAAATGTATATGTCGGCTGTACGTAACAAAATAGTTTTGGCCAATAAACTGAATACGGCTAAGAAGAAGTTTGAAGAATTGGAAAAGCAAGTTGATAACAAAAACAGTGGTTATATCAGTTGTACAAATGAGATATACACAGGTGTCAAGGTTTCTATTGGAAATGTTAGTATGTATGTACGTGAAGAAATGAAATTTATTAAATTAGTTAAAGATGGTGCTGATGTTAAAATGACATCATTATAGTACTTTTAACTATAGTTAGTTTTGTGGTCATGGAAGACCAAAGGAGGTATGCATATGCCAATCAGACCAATTGATATGCAAGTAGCCATACCTAAGATGTCGGAAGTATCAAGGATGAAACATCTTGAACAACAAAAGGCCGGGCTACATCAGGACCAAAATGCCGCTTCCACCAAAAAATCAGTTGATACCGAAGCCAGAACAGTGTCTCACTCAGAAAAAGATGCTAAATCTAGTTCTGATGCTGATGCGCGCAAAAAAGGACGTAATGAGTATACGAATCTCAAAAAAAATCGTAAAAAGGAAGAGGATAAGAAGGCGGCTGGGCCTAAGAAGTCTCAGAACAAAATTGATATAAGAATATAGGAGTAGTGTTATGACGATTTATGAAGGCATAACCCTAGGGTTTATTGGCGTTGGCATTATATTTATTATATTGTCACTTTTTTTTGACAAAACTAAGAAAGTCCTCAATGAAGATGAAGCATCTATGGAAGAAGACCGTTTTAGGACTCAAATAAGTCTTGTTAATGACAAGATTATTGAACTAAATGACTATCACACATTTGTTCAAGATGAGATTGAAAAGAAACATAAAGAGTTACTATTTCTATACCAGATGATTTCAGAAAAAGAAAAAACGATTCGTGAAATTAGTGTGGAAATAGAGAAATTACAAGATGCAAAAAACTTACAGGGGACAATGACAATTCAAGAAGTTGAAAAAACAGAGGTTACTTCTGTAAGCTCAGGTGTGTCTATATCCTCAGAACCCTCTATAGATAGCGGCAAAACAAGAAATCAAAGAATTATTGAACTAAAGGGCAAGGGATATGACTCTAAAGAGATTGCCAAGATACTAGACATTGGCCAAGGTGAAGTTAGGTTAGTCCTTAACCTATTCGAATGAGGTTTGTATGAATAAAGACGAAACAAGAGGCTTATTAAAGGGTGTAGGTGTTGCAATAATCGTATGTGCAACAATTTTTTATAGCTTAATCTTAAACTACCGAAGTGAGATGAATCAAAATACCTTATCAGCTGAGGAGATTGAGTCTATTGCTAGAGATAATGGAATGGTCTATATTACAGAAGTCAGTGATATAGAAACATTATCCAGAGAGTATATTATTGATAGGGCGAAAGCATATGGCATGACATTTGATGAAGAATCCGAATAGGGTTCTTTTTTTTACCGCATGTTTTAATACGAAAATCGTTGTTAAAATCATGCGAAAATGGTATAATTATATTACGAAAATCGTATAAATTACAAGTGGTGACTTAAGGAGTATTTAAATGGATGACAATAAGATGACCTTATACCAAAACATGAGTGAGGCTGTACATAAATTGTTGGTGAATTATAAGCTTGTATATGGTGATTCATCGCGTATGCCAGGTGTGAAGAAAATGACACCAATCGAGAGTGAGGTTCTTAATCTCCTTGAATGGAATAAGAGTATATCTGTTAAGGACATTATACTAATTCTAGGCACGGCCAGCAGTACTATTACCAGCGCAGTCAACAGACTCGAAAACAAGGGTTTTGTAACAAGAGAAGTGCTAGAAGAGGATAAAAGGGTTTATAATGTAAGGCTTACCCGTAGAGGCAGTGATATAACTAATTACACTAAGTACAAAAAACAAATGTTTATTGAAGATATACTACAAGCACTAGAAACAGATGCAGAACGTATGATGGCAGGTCGACTCATTGGGAAAATGGCAGAATCACTCATAAGTAAATCAGATGATCACAAAAGGAGGGGTCGTATGAATGCACTTGAAAAAGAATATTATGATTTTGGACCTTGGTTAATTGAAATTAAACAACTGGAAGATATCCCACAGCAATATATGCCTAAGAGAGCTACAATACTAGGGGCGAAATGTTCTTTTAAGGTACCGATTAAAAAGGAATGGCGTAACATTCATCCTGGAATGTTGCTCTATAACACAGTAATTGCAATCCATGACGATAAGATTATCATATATAAGGCAGTAGATATTGGAATAGAAGAATCCATCATTGATGTGAAAGACATTCGCTACCTTGTACATTCAACGGACTTGCTTGATAGCCATATTATCATTGGGACAGATGTAAAGTTGTATGATGTGGATTATAATTCGGTCTCGCAAGAAATATCTAATCGTGTTATTGATAAGATGCGTACAAGTGTCTTTAGGGAATCAAGTAAAATTCACTTTGAGGATATCAAAGGCATAGATGGCGTTGAGTCCATTGTCTATAATGAATTGATGCAAAGAGAAAGTGACAGCGAAACTTTTAAGGTTCTTGCATTTCAACCTTTTGTCAAACTTGAGAAACACAATCCAACCACTGCAGAATTATTACTTCAGACACACAAAAAGTATGATTTGCAAGATGCAGTACTATTAACAAATGGTAAAGAGTTAATCGTTGTAAATAGAAATAAGGAAGTTAAACGCTCTAAGGATGCTGATTATAGTTTCAGGCACACATTCATTCGATTAGATGACATTGCTGAAATAAAGCTGGTTGATGATGTGGAAATGATACACCTTAAGTCACTGGTTATCTATTCGGGTGATAGTCATGTTACATTCAAAGTCAGTGATGAGTTTGATTTGAAAGGCTTAAGAGAATGTCTAAAACTCTAGTTTATAAGGGTTTATAGACCTATTATGGGAATTTGGATAGGTATTTGTCCAAATTCCTTTTTTTTATTGGGCTAAATCCCTTGCGTGGGTCTTGTCGATGTGGTATACTAGCTTTCGGAAAAATAGCACGCATTTAGATTATTGATAAGGTGACATCATGAGATGTTTTGTCGATGAAATGATAGATGCGGAAGAAAACAACCAAAATGGAGGTAGCAAAAATGGGCGTTATTTCAATGAAACAATTACTTGAAGCCGGTGTTCACTTCGGACATCAAACTAGAAGATGGAATCCTAAAATGAAAGAGTATATTTATACTGAGCGTAATGGGATTTACATTATTGACCTACAAAAAACAGTTGGACTTGTTGACGATGCATACAATGCAATCAAAGACACTGTAGCTAATGGTGGAACAGTTCTTTTTGTAGGAACTAAGAAGCAAGCACAAGAAGCAATCAAAGCAGAAGCTGAGCGTTGTGGAATGTTCTACGTTAACCAAAGATGGTTAGGTGGAATGCTTACTAACTTTAAAACGATTCAAGGTCGTATTAGAAGACTTAAAGCACTTGAAAAAATGGAGCAAGACGGTTCATTTGAAAAGTATACTAAAAAAGAAGTTATCGGAATGAAGCATGAGATGGCTAAACTTGAGAAAAACCTTGGTGGTATTAAGGACATGAAAAAAGTACCTGATATTATCTACATTGTAGATCCAAGAAAAGAAAGAATCGCTATCCAAGAGGCACATATCTTAAATATTCCTCTAGTATCAATCGTAGATACAAACTGTGATCCAGAAGAAATTGATTTCGTTATTCCAGGTAATGATGACGCTATTAGAGCTGTCAAGTTATTGACTGGTAAAATGGCGGATGCAGTTATCGAAGCAAATCAAGGTCTTGAAGAAGCGCCTGAAGAAGCAGAAGTAGCAGCTGAGTAGACAATTACATAAATTCTAATAAATTAAACCAATTTGGAGGTACAATCATGGCAATTACTGCGGCAATGGTCAAAGAACTTAGAACAAGTACTGGCGCTGGTATGATGGACTGTAAAAAAAGCGTTAACTGAAGCAGAAGGAAACATGGATAAAGCAGTTGAAGTATTAAGAGAAAAAAAAGGTCTTGCAAAAGCAGCTAAAAAAAGCTGGAAGAATTGCAGCTGAAGGTCTTGTAGCATGTCACGTTGATGGTAATGTTGCTTCTATCGTTGAAGTAAATTCAGAAACTGACTTTGTTGCTAAGAACGATATATTTAAGAACTACGTAGCAGAAGTAGCTGAGCAAGCTTCAAAAACAAATGCTGAAGACATTGATGCATTTCTTGCTGAAGAAAGTAATGTAGAAGCTGGTAAAACAATGAACGATGTTTTAACTGCTAAGATTGCTATTATCGGTGAAAACCTTAAAATTAGAAGATTCAAGAAAATCGTTGTTGAAAACGGTATTGCAGCATCATATATCCACGCTGGTGGTAAGATTGGTGTTGTTGTAGAGCTTGAGTCAGATGTAGTAAATGACGCTGTTGTCGAGTGTGGTAGGAATATTGCCATGCAAGTTGCAGCTATCAATCCAATGCACGTAGACAGAAGCGAAGTATCAGCAGAATACCTTGAGCAAGAAAAAGCTATTCTGAAAGAACAAGCTAAGAATGAGAGTCCAGACAAACCAGAAAACATCATTGACAAAATGATTATTGGTCGTGTGAATAAACTTCTTAAGGAAATTTGTCTTGTTGACCAACCATATGTTAAAGATGGTGATTTGACAGTGAATAAGTACGTTGCGCAAGTTGCTAAAGAGCAAGGCGCTACTATTTCAATTAAGTCATTCACTCGTTTTGAAACTGGCGAAGGTATAGAGAAGAAATCAGAAAACTTTGCTGATGAAGTAGCACAACAATTACAAGGTTAATTAAAAAGTTGATTAAGGAGCACCATGTAATGGCATTGACATTACTAAGTGCTCTTTTTTTACGATTTTACATGATAACAATTGAAGCGAAGGTGAGTCATAAACACATTTTATTACAAAATTCTGGTAATAAGTGGTGATTTATGATAAATTATTTAGTAGAGGTGTCTAAATGTCAAATTATAAAAGAGTATTGTTAAAATTAAGTGGTGAAGCTTTGGCAGGTGATAAAGGCTTTGGATTCGATGAAGTCAATGTTCTTGTCGTTGCTAAACAAGTAAAACAATTAGTAGAACAAGGTGTTGAAGTTGGTGTCGTCATTGGTGGTGGTAATTTCTGGCGTGGGCGCAGTTGTGATTCTATGGACCGTACCAAAGCAGATGAGATTGGTATGATGGCTACTGTTATGAATGCTTTATATGCTTCCGCTATGTTTAGAACAATAGGTCTAGGAACGACAGTAATGACACCTTTTGAAATTGGCGCGATGACAGAACGTTTCAGTAAAGACAAAGCATTGGCTCATTTTGCAAAAGATGATGTTGTCTTTTTTGCTGGTGGTACTGGTCATCCATATTTCTCAACAGATACTGGTGCTGCACTTAGAGCTATTGAGACAGAGGCAGATATTATTCTACTTGCCAAGAACATTGATGGTGTCTATGACAGTGATCCAAAAACTAACAAAGATGCTGTCAAATATGATACAATATCACTTAGAGATGTAATAGATAAAAACCTAAAAGTGATGGATCAGTCAGCAGCTATTATGTGCCTTGAACAAGAGATGCCAATGTCTGTATTCTATTTAAATGATGAAGATAGTATTGTGAATGCTGTAAATGATCAAATCAATGGGACGGTTGTAACAGTCTAATTATAATGTAGGAGGTATAAGCGTATGTATGATGATTTAAAAAATGTATGAAGATAAAATGGGGAAGACAGTCAAAGCCTTGGAGAATGAGTATGTTAGTATCCGGGCTGGAAGAGCTAATCCTCATGTTCTAGATAAAGTGACAGTAGATTATTATGGTCAACCAACACCACTAAGTCAAGTGGGAACTGTATCTGTGCCAGAAGGTAGAGTCTTATTAATTCAACCTTGGGATGCAAGTATTCTTAAGGAAATTGAACGTGCCATTCTTGGTTCAGATGTTGGGATTACACCAAATAGTGATGGTAAAGTTATAAGACTAGTATTTCCTGAGCTAACAGAAGAACGACGTAAAGACTTAACGAAAGATGTAAAGAAAAAAGGTGAAAGTTCAAAAGTGGCAATCAGAAACATTAGGAGAGATGCCATTGATCATTTTAAGAAAGCTGAGAAAGCCCATGATATCACAGAAGATGATCTAAAAGACCTTGAGAAGCAAATCCAGGACTTAACCAATCGTTTTATTAAAGAAATTGACAAGCATATTGAGAATAAGACCAAAGAACTTTTAACAGTATAGTGATAGTTTTTGCCCCTCAATTGAGGGGCTTTCAATTATTGTAGAGATTTATGGTGCTATAAATGGATGAGGTGACACGATGTATGAGAGGTTAGAAGGTCTTAAGATACCTAATCATATTGCTGTTATTATGGATGGCAATGGACGCTGGGCTAAGGCACAAGGGAAAAAAAAGAACAGCTGGACATAAAGCTGGATCTGATAATTTAAAAAAAATTGCTAGGGCAGCCAGTGATATGGGCGTCAAGTATTTGACTGTGTATGCTTTTTCAACTGAGAATTGGAAACGTCCTCATGAAGAAGTCTCATTTTTGATGGGTTTGATGCGTCAATATCTAAAGGAAAGTATTAGAAATGCCAAAAAAGATAATATGCGTGTTCGTGTACTTGGGCGTCGAGATGAGATGGATAAAGATATTGGAGCTGCAATGGACAAGCTTGAAGAAGCTTCGAAAGAACATACAGGTCTTAACCTACAGCTTGCCATAAACTATGGTGGAAGAGACGAAATTATTAGAGGTATTAAGACATTTATAGAAGCCAAGAAAGAAGATGACTCTCTAGTCTTGAGCGAAGAGTCATTTTCAACTTATTTAGATACAAAAGATATACCAGATCCAGAGCTTATGATAAGAACCAGTGGTGAAATTAGGTCTAGTAACTTTCTAATATGGCAACTAGCATACACTGAATTTTGTTTCGTTGATAAGTTGTGGCCAGATTTCTCACAAGAGGATTTGGTCGATGCAATTCTAAGTTTTAATAAAGTCGAACGTAGATTTGGGGGATTGGCAAATGAGAAATAGGGTTATTTCTGCTGTGATACTGTTACCTATGGTTATTGCAATGTTATACTTTGGTAAGTTACCTCTGACAATAACATTATGTTTTGCTACAATTATTGGCTTGTATGAGTTTTATAAAGCCGTTGACTTAAAGGAACCTTTGCTAAAGTATTTGTCAGTTTTAATGACAATCACTGTTTACTTTATACTATATAATGAACTGTATATATATTTGAATGTATCAATGGTTGTATTTGTGGTACTTTGCTTGAGTGTTTATGCTCTGAGATTTCCTAAGGTATCCTTAAATGAACTGTCTTATGTGGGGTTTGCAGCAATATATATTGTATATTTATTGCTACATATTGCACTAGTAAGAGGGTATGAGCCAAGTGGACACTGGTATGTTTGGTTAATATTTGTCATTGCATTTTGTAGTGACAGTGCAGCATACTTTGTTGGTGTTAATTTTGGGAAGCACAAATTAGTGCCAAAGCTTAGTCCGAACAAAACAATTGAAGGTGCTATTGGTGGTTTGTTTGGTGCTGGTCTTGGGTCGGCTATATTTGGTGGTATAATGTACTACTATGGGCCGATTGAGAGTGGTTCTATGATTGCAGTGTTTTTTGCCATTGGTGCAGTGGGTTCCATAGTCTCTCAGGTAGGAGATTTAGTTGGATCAGCAATGAAACGTCAAACAGATATCAAGGATTTTGGTAAAATCATTCCAGGTCATGGCGGTATTTTGGATAGAATGGATAGTATATTGGTGACAGCACCTTATGTTTATCTGGCAATGCGAATTCTATTCTAAGAGCTTATGTGGTATTGTTGTGTAAATAATGTGATATGGGGACCTAATATATGAAAAAGATTTCAATACTTGGATCAACTGGTTCTGTTGGTACTCAGACCCTTGAAGTGGTTGATGAGCAAGTTGACATTAGAGTTATTGGTTTGACGGCCAATAGGAATATAGATTTACTTGAAGAGCAAATAGTAAAATACAAACCTTTATGTGTTGCAGTGATGGATGTTGACAGCGCATATGAGTTGCAAAGTAGACTTAGGGCAAAAAAAATAATGACTGAAGTCTTATCCGGTATGCAGGGTGTGATTGATGTGGCAACCCTAACGGAAATTGATATTGTCGTAACGGCGGTTGTTGGTATGATTGGTCTTGAACCGACCGTCCAAGCCATCAAAGCTGGCAAGGATATTGCCATTGCAAATAAAGAGACCTTGGTCACAGCTGGCGCCATAATCATGGATCTTGTAGCGGAGTATGGTGTAAGATTACTACCAGTTGATAGTGAGCATTCTGCCATATTGCAAAGTGTACAAGGTGAGAAAATCAGTGATTTGGAATCAATCGTGTTGACAGCATCCGGTGGCCCATTTAGAGGGTATCAGCTTGAGGACTTGGCTAAAGTAACAAAGGCTCAAGCCCTCAAACATCCTAATTGGACTATGGGTGCAAAAATCACCATTGATTCATCCACTTTGATTAATAAAGGTTTGGAAGTCATTGAGGCGAAATGGTTATTTAACCTAGAGCATCTCAGATCCAAGTGGTTATCCATCCAGAGAGTATTGTACATTCACTGGCTGAGTTTAAAGATGGCTCGATGATAGCCCAGCTTGGGTATCCAGATATGAAATTACCCATTCAATATGCACTTGGTTATCCAAATCGTTTACCTAATGACTATCGTAGGCTAAAGCTCGCTGATGTTGGAAGGTTAAATTTTGAAGAACCTGATATGAAAGCTTTTCCAGGTCTTGGCTTGGCTTATGATGCTATGGAAGTTGGGAAATCATTGCCAGTTGTTTATAATATGGCTAATGAGATAGCTGTTGAAAAGTTTTTGGATGACCAGATAAACTACATTGATATTACTCGGTTGATTGATGTTTCTATGGAAGCCCATCAACCAATTGACTTAAAGACAATAGAAGATGTTCAAGGGGTACGTAACTGGACAGAAGAATTTATGAAGATAAGGTGATTTTATGACAATAGTAAGTACTATAGTAGCTTTTTTAATATTTACAGTGATTGTAACCATCCATGAATTTGGTCATTTTCTTTTTGCCAGGAAAGCGGGCATTTTTGTTGAAGAATTTGCCATAGGGATGGGACCCAAAATTTTTAGCAAAAAGTTCTCGGAAACTGAGTTTTCAATACGTGCATTGCCTATTGGTGGTTTTTGCAAAATGTATGGAGAAGATGAAAGAATCGAAGGCGATGATAGAGCCTATGGTTCTAAATCAGTCTTGCAAAGATTCATGGTTATTCTTGGCGGTCCATTGTTTAACTTTGTTTTAGCTATGATTGTTGGTATTATATTCTTTGCCACTCTTGGTGGGACAATGACGACAAGAGTGGATGATTTTGCAGACCAATCTCCTGCAAGAGAAGCTGGCATTATGGTAGGAGACGTTATTACAAGTTATAATGATAGAGCTGTCTATACATTTAATGAATTGGTTATCTATATCAATACGGATATAGAGGAAACGGCCGAAGTTGAAGTGAAGCGTGAAGGTGAAGGAAGAAGACTTTTTATGTTAAACCTTACCAGGATGATAGTGGTAGGTATTATCTGGGCTTTATGTCAAGGTACCAAGAGTTTGAGAATGTCCTTCAGATGCTTGACGCTGCGGCTAGAGAAGTCGTCTATAACTTTAGAATCATCGTCTACTCACTTGGCTATATGGCTACAAATGGTGTTCAAGGCAATGAAGTGTCTGGACCAATAGGTATACTTACTATGATTGGTGATGATGTATCAGATAGTACTGAAGTCAGTGTTAATGCGGTTTGGTTAACTGTAATGTCCTGGATTATACTCCTAAGCTCAAACCTGGGGGTAATGAATCTATTGCCGATACCTGCTCTTGATGGGGGTCGAATAATGTTCATTCTTTTTGAAGCAGTTCGAGGTAAGCCAATTGATCAGAACAAAGAAGGCTTTATTCATTTCGTTGGATTTGTTATACTAATGGGATTGATGGTATTGTTGTTCTACAATGATATTATGAAGCTATTAGTTGGATAAATAGTAACACACACATAATTTACAGAAAAGAGGGATAAAAATGAAACCATCATTTTCAAATCTTGAAGTTATCAAATTTGCCCTAGGCATGGAAGAAAGTGGTATAGAATTTTACGAGGAACATGCAAAGAATGCTAAAGGCGAAGTAAAGGAGTTATTCCTTCGATTAGCAGACGATGAAAGAAAACATGCTTCATATTTCCAGGAATTGTTTGACAATGCGACAAGCAATTCAGATTCTTTTGGCTATATGTTTGATGAATCCGTTACTGGTTTTTTCAATGAATATGCAAAGAGCGAAGGTTTTAATAGAGAGCAAAAAACAAATCAACTCTGTTAAAGAAGCCATTGCCGAGGGTATTGCAACAGAATCAATTACCATTGCATACTATGAAGATATACTTAAGTATTCAAAGGATAAAACAGTTGAAACACTTAAAGTACTTATTGCTGAGGAAGAAGAACATCTTGAGAAACTAAAAAAACTATATGAATTGCAATAGGTTTATCTAATAAGATCTATGAGCATTAATTGTAAAAAGTGGGTGTGACAATTGTCATACCCACTTTTTTCTTAGTCTGATGCACATGCATGTGATAGAATAATATTATTGAATATAGTGAGAGATGAGGTCATATTATGAGGATATTGAACTATGGTTCATTAAATATTGATTATGTATATAGAGTTAATCATTTAGTCGAAGGTGGTGAGACCATAACGTCGTCAAACCTTAGTATTGGTGCTGGAGGAAAAGGCTTGAATCAATCTATTGCATTGGCAAAAGCAGGACTGCCCATATGGCATGCTGGTCAAGTGGGCCCTGATGGTGAAATGTTAATCGACACATTGGTTGATGCAGGCGTTGGTGTTGAGTATGTCAAAATGGGCGACGTTCCTAGTGGTAATGCATTGATTCAAGTGGATGCTAGAGGTGAGAATGCCATCATTTTGTTTGCGGGTGCTAATAGAAGTTTATCAGAGGTGGACATCACTCAAGTTATTGATGAATTCTCTTCAGGTGACATACTACTTGTGCAAAATGAAGTGAGTAATTTGGAGGTTATTATTAGACAAGCCAAGAAGAATGGAATGAAGGTTGTCCTGAATCCTGCGCCTATGACCAGTGATGTTTTAGAATTACCTCTTGAGCTCATTGATTATTTAATACTCAATGAAGTTGAAGGGGCACAGATGGCTGGTGTCAATAAGCCAGAGGGCATTATTGATACCATATATAAACAAAATCCTAGGATGAAAATTGTACTAACATTAGGTGGTAGTGGCGTTATGTATAAGGATGCATCGGAAGAGTTTCATTTAAAACCCTCTGGTGATATTGCTGTTGTTGATACAACTGCTGCTGGTGATACATTTATTGGCTACTTTATTCAAGGTGTTACAACAAAGCTTGGTAACCAATCTGCGGTCCGTCAAGCAATGAACGCAAGTGAGTTGTGTATTTCACGTAATGGGGCTGCTAAATCAATACCTTCTATCGACGACTTATTAGCATAATATAGATATCTTATAATAAATATAAAGATATATGAAACAATACATTTTTTTTTTGGTTTGCTATACAAGAAAACTTGCAAGTGCGATTTTGTATTGGTACAATTATAGTATGATAGTGGTTTGTTGTCCTATCTTGTTAAGTTGACCTTGGAGGTGAGTGTATGATCACGCGTAGTGATTCTGTATTAGCTAGTGAAGAAGGTATGTTACCATTTATTGATGGTTATGACGATAAATTGGCAGAGTATTTGGCAGACAAGTGGCAAGACGCGTTTAATCAAATGTCAGACACGTTGTATGATGCAATTATTGTGTTATATATGTTTACAAGTAATGGTTACAAAGTAGCCTTGACCAATCAACGTAATATGAACCCTTACAATATTGGATTGTCCAAAATGACGGAAGGCAATGATTTTGTTGATTTTGTTAGAGCATATGGACGAATGATATTGGTGGAGGATGCATCAGAAGACACACGTCTGACAGAAGCAGATGAAGTGAGTCTTGGTTTTATGAATCTCATTGGTATGCCTATTCTTGGTAGAGCAGGTGTGTCTGTTGGTGAATTACTAATTCTAAGAAAGGATCCAGCAGATATTGAGAACAGCGATGTGAACCTTGCTGTGTTACTTGCAAATAGCATTGAAGAATCCATCAAAAGTTATGAACTTGAATTGATTATGCATCAGATTGGTATACATGACCATTTAACACAACTAATTACCAGAGAAAAAATGATGGAAATGATTCAAGCTGAATTTGACAGAAGTCAGCGTTCAGAAATGCCTTTTTCTATTGTTGTTATAGATATTGATGACTTTAGGGGTATTAATGAGACTTTTGGTCATGAGAAAGGTGATTTAGTCCTTAAGCAATTTGCCAAACTAATTTTAGAGAGAATTAGGCAGATTGACTATGCCTGCAGGTGGGATGGCGATGCTTTCGCTATATTATTGCCTCAGACTGAAATGATTGGTGCTAACCAATTGGTTGGTGACTTATTCTTTAATTTGACCCATTATGTTTTTGAAGATGTTGGCAAATGTTATTTCTCTATGGGACTTGCAGATTTCTCAATTAGAGATAAGTCCATTAATGACATGCTGCTTAGGCTTGATAAAGCCCTCTATAGGGTCAAAGCCTTTGGTGGAAATTCGCATATAGCCAGGTATCATAAATAAAGTATTTTCTAGAACAGGTTGCTTTTTTTTGCCGCTTGAAGGTACAATTATACAAAGAATTCATAAGCGTACACGAGCTATCTCAAGTACGCTTTTTTCTTGTTGTAGAACGCGAACAATTGCGAAGCGAGTGAGGCTAAACGACATGTACAGAGATAAGACGAAAGAGATTACGATTGGTAGTGTTGTTATCGGTGGAGGCAATAAGGTTGCCATTCAATCCATGACCAATACCAAGACAGAAGATATAAGGGCAACGGTTAAGCAAATCATTGAACTGGAAGATGCTGGGTGTGATATTGTAAGAGTTGCAGTACCAACAGCAGAAGCTGCGAGAGCAATTGGTGAGATTAAGAAAGAAATACACATACCTCTGGTTGCGGATATTCATTTTGACCATAAGTTGGCGATTCAATCAGTTGAGTATGGTGCTGATAAGATAAGAATTAACCCGGGCAATATTGGTTCGAAAGAGCGATTGCAAAAAGTGGTTGAGGCTTGTAAAGCACGTAAGGTACCAATAAGGGTAGGTGTCAACAGTGGCTCGCTTGAAAAAGAGTTAATTGAGAAGTATGGACACCCTACTGTAGAAGCATTGGTTGAAAGTGCTGTGAATCAATGTAAGGCTATAGAAGAATTGGGTTATGATAATTTAGTTGTATCAATTAAGTCCTCAGATGTGGATACGTCTATTGAGGCGTATACCCTTGCGGCCAAGACCTTGCCTTACCCCTTGCATTTAGGTATTACAGAAGCAGGAACTTCTTGGGCAGGAACAATCAAGTCATCTGTCGGTCTTGGAGCATTATTAGCAGCAGGGCTGGGGGATACCATAAGGGTATCCTTAACTGAGAACCCTATTGAAGAAGTGAAAGTGGCCAAGCAAATTCTTAAATCTTTGGGTATGATTAAGTCTGGTGTTGACATAATTGCCTGCCCTACTTGTGGCAGAACAGAGATAGACTTAATTGGTATTGCCAAAGAGGTGGAAAGTAGAATCGCTGACATGAACAAGACTATTAAGGTTGCGGTGATGGGATGCGTTGTTAATGGTCCAGGTGAAGCAAAAGAAGCTGATATTGGTCTTGCAGGTGGTAAGGGCGTAGGGATTATTTTCAAAAAAGGTCAACTACTTAGAAAAGTACCTGAGGCTGATTTGATTGAAGCCTAATGGAAGAAATAGAAAAGTTATAGTAAGGTGTGGAATAGTGACAAAAAGGCTTAATGATGTATTTAAGGGATTACCATTAACAGGACAATTAAATGGTATTTTTGAAGGCGCTCTGGTTGAAGACGTCTATATGAATAAGGAAAAAAACAAATTATATGTGCAACTCCAGCTAGATGAGATTGTTCACCCTCAAAAGATTGAACAACTTGAGAGTAAGGTACATGAATTTATAGGCGAGGAATCTTTGGTGGTCCATGTTAAGGAGCGTTATGAGTTAACTCATAAACTTGAAGCAGACCAGCTCTACGCATTCTATCGTCCATGTCTGATGCACCTCATTAAGAAGGAAAGTCCTTTTGGTGCAGCAAAACTTAATGGATTAGAACCCAAAATTGAAGACAATATGGTTATTTTTGAACTGGATGAGTTTGATTATGATTATATCTCAAGGTATACCATAGATGATTTTATCTCTATGGCTTTCAAAACGCGCTTTGATATGAATCTGAAGGTTAGGTTTGATAAGAAAGACAAAGAACACACAGTCTTTGAAGAATTCAAACAAAAGCAGAAGAAAGATTTGAATAAACTAGCTGACACCTTGGTAGTAGGCGGTGGGACAGCTATAGGAGGCAATAAGCCTAAGGAAGTCAAAGCGGCTGAGATGAAGCAGGAAAAGGGCAAGAAAAAAGTCTTGCCAGAGAATCTTGTGTTTGGACGACGAGGTATTAGTGGTTATGTTACCAAGATAAAGGATATGAATGGTGATTTTGATAACATTATTATTGAAGGTTATGTCCTTAGCAAAGACGTGAGGATTACCAAGTCAGAAAAAGCCCTACTCATATTTGATATAACGGATTATACAGATTCAATTACCTGTAAAGCATTCCTTAAGATGAGTGATTTTGAAGATAGAGCAAAGGGTATGCTTGGTAAGAATATGTTTGTCCGTTTAGAAGGACGTGTTCAATTTGATACATTCTCCAATGAATTAGGTGTTATGATGAACGCCATGGAGCTTATTGATGACTTTAGGGTTAAGAAGCAGGACAATGCTGAAGAAAAACGTGTTGAATTACATGCTCATACAATGATGTCAGATATGGATGGTCTTGTAAGTGCTAAGGCGCTTGTACAACGTGCTAAGGCATGGGGACATAAAGGGATTGCCATCACAGACCATGGTGTTCTTCAGGCTTATCCTGAGGCCTTTCATGCTATATCTCATGATGACCCATTTAAGATTCTTTACGGTGTTGAAGCTTATATTGTCGATGATTTAAAGGATATTATTAGGCACCCAAGAGGTCAAAATCTCAAGAATGAATATGTTGTCTTTGACCTTGAAACTACTGGATTTTATGCAGGTAGAGATAAAATAACAGAGATTGGGGCAGTGAAAATAAAGGATGGCGTGGTCATAGACCGTTATGGAACATTCATCAATCCAGAACGTGGCATACCACTTAAAGTGCAGAAATTAACCAAGATAGATCCTTCTATGGTAAAAGATGCCCCAAGGATTGAGGATGAGCTTCAAAACTTTCTTGATTTTTGTGGTGACAGCATTCTGGTTGCCCATAATGCTGACTTTGATTTAGGATTTATTGAACACTTTGCAGGCAAAAAAGGTATCAAGATTGAGAATACGACCCTTGATACCCTTGAATTAGCTAGAATATTTTTTACAGACTTAAAATCCTATCGACTAGGGACCTTGGCTAAGTATTTCAAGGTACCATTGGTCAATGCCCATAGAGCAGTTGATGATGCTGAGGCTACTGCTCATATACTACTAAAGATGTTCGATCATATGAATCAGATTAACATACACACCATTGATGGCATTATGAAATACGCCCATGATTCCGTAAGAGATGTTAAGAAATTACGTGCATCTCATGCGGTTATATTAGTAAAAAATCTTGTTGGCTTAAGAAATCTATATGAAATGGTATCGGAATCACATCTCAATTATTTCTTTAGACAGCCAAAGATTCCTAAAAGTGTTTACAATAAGTTTAGAGAAGGTCTGATTATTGGGACTGCCTGTGAGGCGGGAGAACTTTACAAATCAGTTCTTGAAGATAAGCCTAGGGAAGAGATTGACCGATTATGTGAATTCTATGATTACTTTGAGATCCAGCCAATCTTGAACAACGAATTCTTAATTAGAAATGAAGCTGTAGATAGTCTAGAAGACTTAAGAGATGTTAACAGGAGAATTGTTGCACTAGGTGAGGAGCACGAGAAACCTGTAGTGGCAACATGTGATGTACATTTCCTAGATCCAGAAGATGAAGTCTATCGACGTATACTCATGGCAGGTAAAGGTTTTTCAGATGCAGACAATCAGGCACCTTTATACCTTAGAACAACAGAGGAAATGTTAAAGGAGTTCAATTACTTAGGAAAAGAAAAGGCCTATGAAGTCGTCGTTACCAACACCAATGTCATAGCAGATAGAATTGAGAAAATAGATCCAGTGCCACCAGACAAGTACCCGCCGGTTATTGAGGGTTCTGATACGGAACTTAGAGAAATATGCTATGAAAAGGCCCATGAAATCTATGGACCTAATTTACCTGAGCAAGTAACCGAGCGTCTTGAGCGTGAGCTGAATTCAATTATTACCAACGGATTTGCCGTTATGTATATCATTGCCCAGAAACTAGTGTGGAAATCAATGGAAAATGGCTATTTGGTAGGTTCTAGAGGGTCGGTTGGATCTTCCTTTGCGGCAACAATGTCTGGTATAACTGAGGTTAATCCTCTAGCGGCTCACTATATTTGTCCTAGTTGTTATTATGTTGACTTTGAATCCGAGACGGTTCTTGCTCATTCAGGTAACTCTGGGTGTGACTTACCAGACGCAGACTGTCCAAAATGTGGTCACAAATTTGACAAAGAGGGACATGATATACCCTTTGAGACATTTCTTGGCTTCTATGGTGACAAAGAACCTGACATCGACCTCAACTTCTCAGGTGAATATCAAGCAGAAGCCCATAAATATACGGAAGTACTCTTTGGAGAAGGCCAAGTGTTTAAGGCAGGCACAATTGGCACTTTGGCAGAAAAGACAGCCTTTGGCTTCGTGAAGAAGTACTTTGATGAACATGACGAAAAGAAAAGAATGGCAGAAATCAATCGTTTGGTACAAGGGTGTACAGGTGTAAGGCGTACATCGGGACAGCATCCGGGTGGTATTATTGTTGTGCCATCAACTGAAAGCATTTATCAGTTTACACCAATCCAACATCCAGCCAATGACCAAAGCTCACCAATTATTACGACCCATTTTGATTATCACTCTATTGATCATAACTTGCTCAAGCTTGATATTCTTGGACATGACGACCCAACGATGATTAAGATTTTAGAGGACTTTACAGGTGTAGATGCTCAAAAAATACCACTTGACGAACCAAAAGTTATGTCGCTTTTCTCTGACTTATCCGCCCTTGGCATAACAGCTGACCAAGTAGGAGGAACACCACTTGGATCACTTGGGATACCTGAGTTTGGAACGGATTTTGTTATTAAGATGTTAATTGATACCCAGCCCAAATCATTTTCAGATTTGTGCCGTATATCTGGATTGTCACATGGTACAGATGTTTGGCTTAATAATGCCCAGGAACTGATTGCGGACGGCAAAGCCAACATCAAGGAAATTATCTCAACTCGTGATGATATTATGACCTACCTGATATTCAAAGGTGTTGAGAAGGGTCTTGCTTTTACAATTATGGAGTCTGTACGTAAGGGTAAAGGTCTCAAACCAGAAATGGAAGAGGCTATGATAGACAATGATGTGCCTGAATGGTATATATGGTCTTGTAAACAGATTAAGTACATGTTCCCTAAAGCCCATGCCGTTGCCTACGTTATGATGGCTTATCGTATAGCCTATTTTAAGGTGTATCATATGGAAGCTTATTATGCCACATACTATTCCATTCGTGCATCAGACTTTGATTATGGAACCATGTGTCATGGTAAACATGAGCTGGAGCAACACTTGAATATCTTGAAGAACAAAGAGAAGATGGCTAAGAACCGTGAGATGGATCCTGAAACAGGAACTCTAGCTAAGTTCTCTAAGAAAGAGAAGGATACCATCAAGGACATGAAGTTGGTTCAGGAAATGTATGCTAGAGGCGTTGAGTTTTTACCTATTGATTTATACACGGTGGATGCAAAACTATTCCAGATCATTGATGGCAAAATTATGCCAGCCCTTAGTGCACTTCAAGGTCTGGGTGAAAAGGCTGCTGAGAATGTCATTATCGAACGTGATAAAGGCAAGTTTATTTCAATTGAAGATTTGCGTGAGAGAACTAAGATTAGTAAAACAGTTATAGAGATTATGAAAGACAATGCCATTCTTGATGGCATGCAAGAATCTAACCAATTGTCATTGTTCTAAAATACTCAAAAAGGAGGCTCAAATGTCGGGCTTCTTTTTTGTTGCTTAGGAAAGTCATACAATTGCGAAACAAACGAGGCATAGTTTCTTTGTTAGTCTTTGATAAAGTCAATATACTCGGTTGGTGTTAGGTTCTTAAATGATTTGAATTGCTTGATGAAATAACTTGTATCAGAAAAGCCAACATCATAACTAACTTTGGTAACAGAAGCATCCTCATGAAGCAAGAGCTTTTCTGCTTCAGTGATTCTCATGAAATTCAAGTACTTGGTGAAACTGATACCTGAGAGTTTCTTAAATACTCTTGAGAAGTAGCTATAGCTTAGGTGGCACTGTTCAGAGACATCCTTAGCGCTTATTGGTTGTCTGAAATGGTCATGTATATATTCATAAGCAGGAAGAATCATTGATATTTCTTTCTCTTGTTTTTTTTTCTTCGAGTAAGGCTATGTTCTGAGTCTTTAAGTAAAGAAGGTAATCATAGAAGAGTTCTAGTATCATTGCTTTGGCCATCAAATCAAAAGCGTAATCTTTGGCTTTGAATAAGTCTAAAAGTCTTTTGAGCTTATCTAGTAGGCTAGAAGAAAGTATATTGCTTGGAAGAACTTTATGTCTTGGGTCTATGGGATCTATGATTGGAGAAATGTTTTTGAGGATAAAGGATTTTTCGGGTGTATCAAAAAGCATATCTGGATCAAACTTTAACAGAACATAATTAAAAGATTTGTCTTGAATCAATCGTATGCTATGGACATCCCTTGGCAAAGCAAACATGACATCATCCTTATTTACCACAAAGGACTGACCGTTTAGGATGACTTGTCCAGTTCCTTCTGTGACATAGATGATTTCAACATAATAGTGCCAATGGGGTAAAACTGGGTAAGGATCACCTAGGGCAGTGCCATTCATCAAAATATAAAAGGGGTATTTCTGGGTGTAGTTGTTGTCAAGTGATCTAGCATCTTCAAAATAACCTTCCATTGAATTTCTCCTTTGCAACATGTATTTACTCGTTATTATTTTGCGTGTGATGACAAAAATTTTGCATCTCTTAACAGTTTCATTATAGCATGTGGGACCTTATGAGGGTAGTATGAATGTAGAATAAATCCTATGACAACTGAAAGGAATGTGTGATGATACATCCAAAATACTACGAACTGGTCAAAGAACAAGCAAAGCTTCTTGATAAAGAAAACAAAGTTAAGAATGGTGGTTATAATGGCATCTATGAGCGCTATGAGAATCCAGTCATAACTAGACATCACGTCCCAATACATTGGAGATTTGATTTAGACAAAAAAAACCAACCCCCATTTTATGGAGCGTCTTGGTATTAATGCTACCTTGAATGCTGGTGCAATTAAACATAATGGTAAGTATTATTTATGTGTTAGGACTGAAGGCCTTGACCGTAAATCAATCTTTTGTATGGCTGTCAGTGACTATCCAACCCACGGCTTTAGATTCGTTGGTAAACCTCTTGTCTGGGATGATATAGACAAAGACGAGGTTAACATATACGACATGCGTCTTGTGAAACATGAAGATGGTTATATCTATGGGATCTATTGTTCTGAGAGCAAAGATAAGTCTGTCAGTGAATTTGATACTTCAACAGCTACGGCTCAAGCAGGTCTTGTTAGAACCAAAGATTTGCTTCACTGGGACAGATTACCAAACATTACAACACCATCACCTCAACAAAGGAATGTGGTCCTACATCCAGAATTTGTAGATGGTAACTATGCATTCTATACAAGACCTCAAGATGGTTTTATTTCAACTGGATCTGGTGGAGGTATTGCTTTTGGTGTTTGCAAAGATATAATGAAACCGTATGTTGAAGTTGAAACGGTCCTTGATGGCAGAGTCTATCATACAGTCTATGAAGTGAAGAATGGGCAAGGTCCTGCCCCAATCAAAACAGATAGAGGATGGATACATATTGGGCATGGCGTGAGAAATACAGCTGCTGGTCTTAGATATGTCCTATATGTTTTTGCGACCAGTTTGGAGGATCCTACCAAAGTTATTGCCAAACCTGGTGGACATTTTATAGCACCATATGGTGATGAACGTGTTGGAGATGTATCAAACGTTATTTTTTGTAATGGCCTTATTGAGGACTCTGATGGGTCTGTCTATATATACTATGCTTCAAGTGACACAAGAATGCATGTGGCAAGGACAACCATTGATAGACTAATTGATTATACATTTAATACACCAGAAGATCCTTTGAGAGCACTTGAGTGTGCAAAGCAAAGAGGGAATTTGATTGAGAAAAATGAAGGTTTATTGTCTGAGAACCTCTAGGCATAAGAAAATGTTAAATAATTTGATGGTAAAAAGGCATTGTATTTAAAGGTACAATGTCTTTTTGATATAACAATATAATAACGATTAGTAAGTAATTCACGATTGACTTGTAATATTAAGTTATAAGGGTATAATCGTATTAAGCAACATAGAAATTAAGTTATGGTGAGGTGAGAATATGGATGATGTTAATAAAACCAGCAAGTTATTAACTGGAATAGATGGAATAAGAGGGGGACTGCCCATTGCTTTAGGTTATTTTCCTATAGCTATGGCTTTTGGAATTTTGGCTAAGGGCGCATCAGTTTCTTTGGTCGAGGCTCTTGGTTTTTCCTTTATAGTATTTGCTGGAGCAAGTCAGTTTATTGCTGTTGGTATGATTGCTCTTGGGGCAACAGGTATTGAAATTATTATGACGACCTTATTTCTTAATTTCAGACATTTTCTCATGAGCGCCTCTTTGGTACCCAGAATTTTTTTTGGTATCACCCTAAATTAAAACCATTGGTTAGCTTCTTCGTAACCGATGAATCCTTTTCTGTGGCATCCTTTGCTAATGGCCGCTTGACAGATAGATATATGATTCCTATGCAGCTTTTGCCCTATTTTGGTTGGGGTATAGGTACAGGTGTGGGTTATATAATCGGTAGTATCTTACCAGATTCCCTTCAAGAAAGTATGGGAATAGGTTTGTATGCATTGTTCGTGGCATTGCTTGTGCCTGAAATAAAGAAAACTAGAAAGGCCCTCGTCTTAGCAAGTTTGTCAGCATTTGCCAATAGTGTTTTACATATGGTGATTGGTATCAAGCAAGGTTGGAGTATAGTGATATCGATTATTCTTGTGTCATTAGCTGGTGTTCTTTTGTTTTATAAGGAAGAAGTGAAAGATGATACAGAAGGCGAAATGTTAGATGATACAATAGACGAAACAGATACGATGTATTTAATGAATGTAGAGGTGACAGATTATGACTAGTTTCTTTAATCATACATGGGTCATCATATTATTTATGATGTTAGTGACATTTATTCCAAGAATATTACCCTTTTATATAATGAAAGATAAGAAATTGCCCAAAGCCTTAGATATGTTTTTGAGATTTGTGCCATATGCTGTTTTAGGGGCATTGATATTTCCGGGTGCTTTATTTGCAGTTGGTGATGCTTATTTAGCTGTGGTATTAGGACTAGTTTTTGCTGGGATTTATTCTTATATTAAAGGGGATGTTATCATCTCGGTGGTAGGAGCAATAGTGGTAACATATATTGTTAATATCCTATAGATTATGTGGTATAATACTTTTAGAAAAAAGACGACTACGGAGGGTTAATATGCAACACAATAGTGAAAAGCTAAGAATGAAACGTATCAATAAAGTAATGGTCATCGTATTTTGGGTTATTACAGTCTTACAATTCTTATTTACATCATTCGTAATAGAAAATCTGACAATCACAAACTGGATTGTTATGGGAATTATCATTCTTATTGCAATATTACTTACTATAATGAATAAAGTGGATTCTTTTGTGCATAGAATGAAGTATTTCATGGTTTTCTTCTGTGCAGGCATAAATTTTATGTTTGTCTTTTCTTTCAAAGACCTAAATGGTTTAGTGACGATGTACCTTGCAATTGCGCTTATCGCTTTATATCAGGAATACAAATTGATTATTCCAACGGCTGTCTTAATTGCTGTATCAATGCTATATGGCTTTTTTACAGGTGGTGGACCAAGCATGTTTGCTGGGTTTAATGATACTACGGGTATTATTAACCTTCTATTTACCTTATCAATGTTTACTTTTATTATATCCATTGGCGCTAGATCATCACAAAGACTTCTGAAGGATTCACAAGATGAGAAAAGAGAAAAAGAATTGGCGGCAAGTCAAAGTATGGAAGTCATTGAATTGCTTGAAAGTGCCATTGAAAAGTCTAACGTCCATTGAAACCAAACTACAATCAGATATCAAAGACACTCATAGTATCTCAGCAGAAGTGGATGACAACTTTAATCAGATTGGTGATTTTACCAATAGTCAATCAATGGCAGTGGGTACGATTAGCTCAGACGTTAACCACCAAGTAGAAGAAATTGCTAGATTACTTACGGATAATGAATATGTGGCTGAATTTACCAAAACGACTTATGAAGTAACTTCTGAGGCAGATAAGCGATTTGGCTTATTGCAAAGTAAAATGGAAGTTGCATCTAAGGAAACAGGTTCTGCAGTGACACTAATAGATGAGTTCATGGGTAATATTACACAAATCGGTGAAATCATTGATTCAATTAAGGGCATCAGTACACAAATTAATTTATTGGCACTGAATGCTTCGATTGAAGCTGCTAGGGCAGGAGAACATGGTAAAGGATTTGCAGTTGTTGCTCAGGAAGTTGGTAAACTTGCATCAGAATCCAATAATTCGAATAGTTTAATAGAAGGTATCTTAGAAACCATAACAGAGAAAGCCAACAGTCTTTCTACACAAATAGAAACAATCAATAGCAATGTATTAGAAGGTAAAAATGAAACTGTAGAAGTAGGTAAGGTAGTTGCTACACTGAAAGAAGGCGCGACAAATGCTGCAAGCAAATCAGATGAAGCGCTGAAGCAAGCAAAGAGTGCCAAGGACTATTCGGACAAATTCGTCGAAAATCTAGGAATGGTTACCAATTTGTCCGAGCAAACAGCTGCCATTGTTGCCCAGTCTCTTGGTAAAGTGTCTGAGCAAAGCAATTACATTAATGAAATCGTTAACAAGAGTCAGGAACTCCATACTGTAATAGAGAATATGGAGTCTTTAAAAGCCAAGTCATAGCAAGGATGGCTATGTTTTTATTTAGTACACTATATAGATAGATTGTACAAGACAAAGTGTGTATTTTTAAAATCATTTATGTTATACTACCTGTAGAGTACATTGTATACAATGTTTGTTATTAAAATAACAAATGTAATTGTATTATAGTGTACTTTGCTGTGGTTAAGAGAGTTGTGAATTTATGGAGGTGACATATCATGGTAACAGTTGGAAAACCTGCACCAGATTTTTCATTACCTAATCAGGACGGCGATGTACGTAGATTGTCAGACTACTTAGGGAAGAAAGTTGTTCTATATTTTTATCCGAGAGATAATACACCAGGGTGTACAACCGAAGCACTTGACTTTAAGGCAAATATTCAAGCATTTACTGATAAGAATACTGTTGTTATTGGTATTAGTAAAGATAGCGTCAAATCCCATACGAACTTTATATGCAAACATGAGTTGCCATTTGAGCTTTTGGCAGATACAGAAATAGAAGTTTGTAATCTCTATGGTGTGTATCAGCTCAAAAAGAATTATGGTAAGGAAAGCATGGGCATTGTTCGAACGACAGTTGTAATAGACGAAAAGGGAATGGTCATAGAACATTTTCCAAAAGTCTCAGTCAAAGGGCATGTTGATGCAGTACTCGAACTTCTAGGTTAAGATTGTTTGAGTTATTAATTTCAGTACATTGTACTTAATTAGAACATGACTAATTCATTAGTGTATGGGCCAATTCAGTATGGTATAATAGACAAGGTTTAAAAGTGGTTCGTAATAGGCACACCTGTCCTAAAACATCTTGAAGCAATGATTCTTTTGGGAGTGGTGTGAATATTACAATCTACTATAATTAATCTCACAAATTTTATGGAGGTAAACAAAACATGGCTAACAAAGTATTTAAGTCAATGGATGGTAACATGGCTGCTGCTTACGTTGCATACGCATTTACAGACGTAGCTGCTATCTATCCAATCACACCATCGTCAAACATGGCAGAGTACACTGACGAATGGGCTGCTCATGGTCAAAAGAACATTTTTGGTCAAAGCGTAATGGTAACAGAAATGCAATCTGAGGGTGGTGCTGCTGGTGCTGTTCACGGATCACTTCAAGGTGGTGCTTTAACAACCACTTATACTGCATCTCAAGGTCTTCTACTAATGATCTAATATGTACAAAATTGCGGGTGAATTACTTCCTTGTGTATTCCACGTAAGTGCACGTGCAGTTGCGACACACGCGTTATCAATCTATGGTGACCATTCAGATGTTATGTCTGCAAGACAAACTGGTTTTGCAATGCTTGCAACTGGTTCAGTTCAAGAAGTTATGGACCTTGGTGGTGTTGCTCACTTGGCATCAATCAAATCAAGTATTCCATTCGTACATTTCTTCGATGGTTTCAGAACTTCTCACGAAGTTCAAAAAATTGAACAAATCGATTACAGCGTATTTGCTGATCTAGTAGATATGGATGCAATTGACGCATTCAGAGCTAAAGCTCTTAACCCAGAGCACCCAGTAACTCGTGGTACAGCTCAAAACCCAGATATCTTCTTCCAAGCTAAAGAAGCATCTAACCCATTCTACACTACTGTTCCAGATACAGTTGCTGATTACATGGCTAAGATCTCTGAAGTAACTGGTAGAGACTATAAGCCATTCAACTACTATGGTGCAGCTGATGCTGAGAACGTAGTAATTGCTATGGGATCTGTTACAGAAGCTCTTGAGGAGCTTGTTGATTACCTTAACGCAGCAGGAGAAAAAGTTGGTCTTCTTAAAGTTCACCTTTACAGACCTTTCTCATCAAAGTATTTCTTTGACGCTATGCCTGCATCAGTTAAGAAGATTGCTGTTCTTGACAGAACTAAAGAGCCTGGTTCAATTGGTGAGCCACTATACGTTGATGTTAGAGCTCTTTACTATGATAAAGAAGTTAAGCCACTTATCGTTGGTGGACGTTATGGTCTTGGTTCAAAAGACACTACGCCAACTATCCTTAAAGGTGTATATGATAACCTTAAGGCAGATGAGCCTAAGAACAACTTTACAATCGGTATCGTTGATGACGTTACTAACTTGTCATTACCTATCGGTGAAGACATCGTTACTGAGAACGAATCAGCTATCAGATGTAAGTTCTGGGGTCTTGGTTCAGACGGTACTGTAGGTGCCAATAAGTCTGCAATCAAAATCATCGGTGACAAAACTGATATGTACGCTCAAGGATACTTCTCATATGACTCTAAGAAGTCAGGTGGTATTACAGTATCTCACCTTAGATTTGGTAAAGAAATGATTCGTTCAACTTACCTAATCAACGAAGCGGACTACATCGCTTGTCATAACCAATCATATGTAGACAAATATGATCTTCTAAAAGGCCTTAAAAAAGGGTGGTACATTCGTACTTAACACTCAATGGTCAGCAGAAGAACTTGAAACACACCTTCCAGGCGAACTTAAGAGAGCTATTGCTGCTTCTGAGTGTGCATTCTACACTGTGAACGCAACAGACCTTGCTGAAGAAATCGGTCTTGGAAACAGAATCAACATGGTAATGCAAGCTGCTTTCTTTAAGCTAGCTGATGTAATGCCAATTGAAGATGCTGTTAAATACCTTAAAGAAGCTGTTGTTAAGTCATACGGTTCTAAAGGTGAGAAGATTGTCAACATGAACTATGCTGCAATCGATAAAGGAATTGACGCACTTGTGAAGATTGATGTGCCAGCAGCTTGGGCAACTGCAGCTGATGCTGAAGTTGAAGAAGTTGATGCACCAGACTTCATTAAGAACGTTGCATTTGTAATGAATGCTCAAAAAGGTGATGCACTTCCAGTTTCATCATTCAAAGGTAGAGAAGACGGTACATTCCCAATGAGCATCTCATCATATGAGAAGCGTGGAATCGCTGTTACTGTTCCAGAATGGCAAATTGATAACTGTATCCAATGTAACCAATGTGCATTCGTATGTCCTCACTCAGTAATTCGTCCATACCTACTTGACGAAAATGAGAAAGCTAACGCACCAGAGAGCTTTACAACTAAGCCAGCAATTGGTAAGCAATTTGCAGGTCTTGAGTACAAGATTCAAATTTCACCACTTGACTGTACTGGTTGTGGAAACTGTGCTGATATCTGTCCTTCTAAAGAGAAGTCACTGATTATGAAGCCAATCGAGTCACAAATGGTAGAGCAAGACAACTTTACTTATGCTCATAACGAAGTTTCATACAAAACTGATATGATGGGTCTTAACACTGTTAAAGGTAGCCAGTTCGCACAACCATTGTTCGAATTCTCAGGCGCTTGTGCAGGTTGTGGAGAGACACCATACCTTAAGGTAGTAACACAACTTTATGGAGATCAAATGGTTATAGCAAACGCTACTGGATGTTCTTCAATCTGGGGTGGTTCTGCACCAGCATCAGTATTTACACAAGACGCTGATGGTAATGGTCCAGCATGGGCGAACTCACTATTTGAAGATAATGCTGAGTACGGTTATGGTATGGCTATGGGTATGAAACAACTTAGAAATTCACTTGAAATGAACCTTAACACTTTGATTGGTGCTGATGTACCTGCTGAAGCTAAAGCTGCATTCCAAGATTGGATTGAGAAGAAAGAAGATTCTCTAGGATCTAAAGAAGCTGCTAAAGCTGTTAAGGCTGCACTAGCTAATTTATCTTCAGAAGATGCTGCAACAGCAAAAATCATTGCTGATGTAAAATCTAAAGAGACTTTCCTTGCTAAGAAATCACAATGGATTGTTGGTGGTGACGGATGGGCATATGACATCGGTTACGGCGGACTTGACCATGTACTTGCATCAGGTGAGAATGTAAACGTACTTGTATTTGATACAGAGGTTTACTCAAACACTGGTGGACAAGCTTCTAAAGCAACACCTACTGCAGCAGTTGCAAAATTCGCTACAGCTGGTATGAATGTTAAGAAGAAAGACCTTGGTATGATTTGTGCGACTTACGGTTACGTATACGTTGCTCAAGTAGCTATGGGTGCTAACAAAAACCAATTCATGAAGGCCCTTGTTGAAGCAGAAGCATATGATGGTCCATCAATCATTATCGCTTACGCTCCATGTATCGCTCATGGTATTAAGAATGGTATGGGTAAAACTCAACTTAGAGAGCAAGAAGCAGTTGACGCTGGTTACTGGCACATGTGGAGATACAACCCAACACTTGCGGCAGAAGGTAAGAATCCATTTACACTAGATTCTAAAGAACCATCAGCTGACTTCCAAGAGTTCTTACTAGGTGAAGTGCGTTATACATCACTTCAGAAGACTTTCCCTGATGAAGCAGAGAAGTTATTTGCTAAAGCAGAGCAAGACGCTAAAGAGAGATACGCATCTTATGTAAGAATGGCTAAGAACGACTAATAGCGACAAGCAATAGAATAAAGGGTGTGGGCGTTATAGTCCACACTCTTTTTTTAAAATAATGCTATAAGCTGTAACCATTAATCTAGAACCAACACACTATTATCTATAGGTATAAGAAAAAAAACAATCTTGCACGATGAAATTTCTCTTAAACCGTTGACATTGCTCTGATTATGTAATAAAATAACCTTGACGACGCGATAACTATTATCATTTAGTAAGAATTCCTATCGTGTTGATTCGCTAGAAATAGAAAATTTTTAGTGCTATAATAATGAAGATGAACTTATAAATCAAAAATCAGGAGGTAATTATTATGAGTAAATATGTATGTGTAGTATGTGGATATGTATATGATCCAGTAGATGGAGATCCAGATAACGGTGTAGAGCCAGGAACTGCTTGGGAAGCTGTACCAGAAGAGTGGTTATGTCCTTTATGTGGTGTTGGTAAAGACCAATTCGAAGAGGAGTAAATCTTAGTGAAAGCTAGAGAAATAAAAAAAAGGCATTTACTGGGTAGGTGGAATTGATTGGGACTTACGTAACTTTCACGGTTACTTAACTCAAAGAGGTTCCACTTACAACGCCTATCTAATTATTGATGAAAAAGTAACATTGGTTGATACAGTAAAGGATTATCTGATCGATGAGATGTTTGAAAGAATTTCTCAGATTATTGATCCTTCTAAGATTGACTATATTGTTTCTAATCATGTAGAAATGGACCATTCAGGTGGTATACCGGCAGTTATGGAAAAAGCACCAAATGCTAAGGTTGTCGCTTCACCAAATGGTGTACGTGGCCTTAAAGAGCATTATGGTGATTCATATGACTATCTAATTGTCAAGAATGGTGATACATTGGAGCTCGGTGAACGTAGCATTAACTTTGTTCTTACACCAATGATTCATTGGCCTGACAATATGGTGGCATACATGCCAGAAGAGAAGTTACTATTCTCAAATGACGCATTTGGTCAGCATCTTGCATCTTCTGAACGTGTAGATGATGAATACCCAGTTGACGTTATAATGGAAGAAGCACGAAAATATTATGCCAATATTGTATTACCTTTTGGAGGCCAGGTGAAAAAGGCCTTAGGTGATGTTGGTGGACTTGAGGTTGACATGATTGCACCAAGTCATGGTATTATTTGGAAAAAGTATATCAAGGAAATTATTGCAGAATATGTTAAGTGGGCATCTAATGAGACTGAGAAGAAAGCTGTTATTTGCTATGATACGATGTGGGGTTCCACGAAGAAGCAAGCATTTGCTATTCAATCAGCTCTTGAAGACAAAGGATATTCAACATCTGTATACAACGTTAGCTTAACTCATATCTCAGATATTATGACAGATGTGATTACAGCTGAGTATGTATGTGTTGGTTCTCCAACCCTTAACAACAACATGCTTCCAACAGTCGCATCATTTGTGACATACCTTAAAGGTCTTGCACCTAAGAAGCGTAAAGCGATTGCTTTTGGTTCTTATGGATGGAGTGGTCAAAGTATGAAGCAAATAGGTGACTTGCTCCTTGAAGCAGGTTTTGATCTTAAGACGGTTCAATCCTCAAAATATATACCTTTTGAAGATGAGATTAACCGTATTAAATCAGAAGTTTCAGCAGTGCTTGAATAAGAAGACACTTAAAGCGGTTATCCAATACGGGTGACCGCTTTTTTATATTCGTTCTTTCATGGTGAATCAATATACGCATTGATTGTGCGTCTTAAAACTACTTTGTTGTAGAATTGAAAGAATATATACGGTAATTGAAGATTGCAATCATCATTTTTATGCCTGGTTGAAATTTCATTGAGGCTTTAAGTCCTTTTATTTACAGGGTTTGTTAGGGGTGAATGTAAAGGTGATAATAATTTTCAAAAAGATTTGAAAAAAGTGTTGCCAAACCGAAATCTCCGTGCTATAATTAGGCAAATGAACGAAATAACCGTACATACAATACGTATAAGGAGTGATAGAAATGAGTAAAATATATAACAATCTAGTCGAATTAGTAGGTAACACACCGGTGGTCAAATTGAATAAACTAAGTCCAGAAGGAACCACAGTTTTAATCAAATTAGAATCATTTAACCCAGGTGGAAGTGTAAAAGACCGTATCGCAAAGAATATGATTGAAGAAGCAGAAAAGTCAGGCGATCTTAAGCCAGGCGCAACAATCATCGAACCAACAAGCGGGAATACTGGTGTTGGACTTGCATTTATAGCAGCTGTCAAAGGGTATGACGTTATTCTTACAATGCCTGATACAATGAGCTTAGAGAGAAGAAGACTTCTTAAGGCTTATGGTGCCAAGCTTGTTCTTACGCCAGGATCTGGTGGAATGAAAGCGGCCATTAACAAAGTAGAAGAATTAAAAGAAGACTATCCAAACCATTTTGTTCCACAACAATTTAACAATCCTAACAACCCAGATGCCCATAGAAAAACAACAGCCAATGAAATTTATGATCAAGTTGGAGACGACTTAGATATATTTATCTCAGGAGTTGGTACAGGTGGAACGATTACAGGTGTAGGTGAGGTTCTTAAGGAGAAAATTAGTGGACTTAAAGTTATTGCGGTAGAGCCAGAAGGATCACCAGTCCTATCAGGAGGACAACCTGGACCACATAAGATTCAAGGTATTGGAGCAGGATTCATCCCAAATGTTCTTAATACAGATGTTATTGATAGTGTTTACAAAGTTAACAATGACGTCGCTTTTGAGACCATGAGACAACTAGCAAAAGAAGAAGGTTTATTGGTTGGTATTTCTTCAGCGGCAGCGGTAAATGCTGCAATAGAAACTGCCAAACTAGAAGAGAATAAAGGTAAAACAATTCTTACAGTATTGCCGGATACTGGTGAACGTTACCTGTCTATGGATATATACGAGTAATATGAATATTTCCAATAAAGCAAGATACGGCATTAGGATTATGCTCTACATAGCTCTAGAATCCGGCACCACTATTACCGTTCAAGATGTTTTTGAGAAGGAAGATGTGTCCAAAAGATATTTGGAACAAATCTTTGCAGAACTTAAGAAGAATGGTTTGGTGAATAGTATAAAAGGTAAACACGGTGGCTACTTCATTCCAAGAGATCTCAAGCAAATAAGCGCACTTGATGTAATTGTTGCACTTGAGGGAGAAGGCACGATTAATTCACTAGCTTCTTCTAAAAATAAGGAACTAGAGAATGTTCTTGATGATCGACTGTGGCAACCACTTCAACAAAGCATTGAATCATTACTGTCTAGTGTATCACTTGAAGCACTTCTTGCTGACTACAATGAAAGACAGTCCAACATGTTTTATATTTAGCTTAAATATTTTTGTTTATCCCATTACATATTGGAGAGTTGCTTGCCATGGCAACTCTCTTTTTCTGCCCAATCATCTAGGAAGTTGCTATATCTCTAGGATAGGTATACAATATTACATATATGTGTAGAATATTACTTAATGAGAGGGTGGGGATTATGATGAGGAAGAAATCGAATAGGTACAGACTAGGTCTAATGAGGGCAGGAAGAAGAAATCGTCTGAAGATTGCAGAGAGAAATATGGTTAATCGCTATATGTTTCTTGAAGATGCTTTAATGAGGTCTAATATGACTGAAGCAGACTGCAGTAATATTACCGTCGATGAGGTAAGTGGCTTACCTAAGTATTGTCTGAGTGCTAGTGAGTATGGTGAATTTTTACCTATTATGAATATTGATGACGCTCCTTTTTATAATGGCAAAGAACCAAGTTATGGCGGTGCACAAGTATGGTGGTCAAGTGGTGATTATGAAGACAGCACAGGAAATAATTATGGTTGTGGCGTTATAGCGGCAGCTAATCTTGTTTTTTATTTGGCAACACATTTTCCAAAGTACAAGCAATTGTATGATGGTGATTGTGCCAATATTACTCATAAGGCTTATATGGAGGTCGCAACAGAATTATGGCATTATCTCAAACCTTATTCAGGTTTTGAATTTCCCAAGTATTATGAAGGTCGAAATCCTTATTCTAAGGCTTATAAACTAGGTGCAGGGGTCTCTGTGCCTAAACTTAGAAATGGGCTAGACACCTACGCCATGAAGCGTGGTATTAAGTTTGAGTACGAGAGAATCAAAGCCATATCATCAAGTGATGGGCAAGCCGCTAATTTTATTAAGGCAAGCCTTTGTAGGAACATGCCAGTTTTGCTCTTATCTCTAAAAAATGGTATTGATAAGTTTCAATTTCATTGGGTAATGATTACAGAGATTGTATGTCAAAAACCCCATAAAGAAGATGAAGTTACCATCTCAACATGGGGTGATCGAAGAACGCGTATCGATTTTGACGAATTATGGAATTGTGGTGGCTTACTTGAGAATCAGTACTTAATTGCAATAAATAACTGATTATAACTTAGTAAGTAGTAAATCCAAGCATCTATTTTGAAATGATTTAAAGAAATTTAAGACTAATATCAAAAGCGTTCACACTATGTGTCAATGCGCCAACGCTAATAATGTCTACGCCTGTTTTGGCGACACCGACAAGGCGTTCAAAAGACATATTACCACTTGCTTCGAGAATGGCCTTTCCATCAGCGATTTCAACAGCTTTTGCCATTGTCTCGTTAGACATGTTGTCTAGCATTATAATATCAGCCTCCATGAGTAGGGCTTCCTTTAGACCTTCAAGTGATTCGACTTCCACTTCAATAGTGGTGGTGTGGGGTATCTTATCCCTGACTTGAGTGACAGCTTTTGTAATACTTCCAGCCGCTTTGATATGATTGTCTTTAAGCATTACAGCATCGGATAAGCTATAGCGGTGGTTGTAACAACCTCCGACTCTAACGGCGTATTTTTCTAATTCCCTAAGTCCAGGTGTGGTTTTTCTGGTGTCCACAATACGAACATTATAGTCTTTAACACAATCAGCATAGGCACTAGACTTTGTTGCAATGGCACTCATGCGTTGGATTAAGTTAAGGGCTAGGCGTTCTCCCATTAGAATTGATGCTAATGGTCCATCTATTGTTGCAATAACATTACCGTTATGAACTGTGTCACCATCGACATATGTTGTGTTTAGGGTAACGGATCCATCAACGGTTGCAAGAACCATCTCAAACACTTCAAGCCCACATAAGACACCTGATTCCTTTGCCACAAGGGTGGCTGTAGTCTTATCATTTGAGGGAACAATGTTCTGGGTTGAAATATCGCCATAAGGCATATCTTCATTTAACCAATCTATAATACTGGCTTGTAGCTTGTGTTTGTTTAGTAGTCCTAACATATCAATTGCTCCTTGCAAGAGTTTTCTTTGTAGTGACATCCAATACTATCGCTGTTTATGGCATCTTCTGTCACTATGAGTGCTAAAGTAGCCATATGATAAGCATTAAATGTATCAAGTGATTCGTATCGAGATTTATTAAGAGTAGTGACCAACCTTGAAAGTTTATACTTGGCGGAGGATAAACCTTCACTAGTTCTTTTAATGCCTACATATTTAGTCATTAACTTTTGAATGGCCAAAATATAATCGACTTGACCTGGTAAGGTGTTAGGCATAATGCTGCGGTTGCAAGCAGGCCACTTGATGGCTTTGTCTTCAGGTGTCTTGGTGAAGTTGACTTTGGAAGAAATTGATTTGGCAACTCTGTTGCCAAATACAAGACATTCTAATAGGGAATTACTTGCAAGACGGTTTGCGCCATGGACTCCGGTAGAAGCTGCTTCGCCACAGGCATAAAGACCATCAAGAGTGGTCATGCCATCAGAGTCAACCTGTAGTCCGCCAACTGTATAGTGGGCTACAGGCGTAACTGGAATTAAATCTTCACCTAATATGATGTCTTGCCTCAACAAGTGGGCATAAATCGATGGGAATCTATTAGATAAGAATTTTTTGTCTAGATGTCTGGTATCGAGATAGACATAGTTTTTGCGACTTACATTCATTCTTTCAAATATTGCCTTAGCCACAATATCTCTTGGTGCCAGTTCAGCACGTTCGTGAAGGTTTATCATAAATCGTTTCATATTGTGGTCGATTAGGTAAGCGCCTTCGCCTCTTAGGGCTTCTGATATCAAGAAAAAACGATTATTGGTATGGCTATAATAAGCTGTTGGATGAAACTGCATATATTGAAGGTCGCTGGTTCTTGCACCAGCTTCCATGGCTATGGATATACCTGTGCCGTAACTACCATGTTGATTGGTCGTATGTTGGTATAGATTGCCCATGCCGCCAGTGGCCATAACCACTTGCTGACAAGGTAGAGTATGTATTTGGTGATTTCGTTTATAAACAACACCAGCTACTGAAGGTGACGATTTATCTGTTAGAAGTTCGATTAAATGGGCATCATAGATGATAGTGATGTTTGTTCGACGATGAAGCTCTAAGTAGAGACCTTCCATCATAGCTTTTCCAGTTTGATCACCATTAATATGAAGCACACGTTTGTGTGAGTGACCACCTTCAAGGGTAGCACTGTCCTCGCCATTGGGATTTTGGTCAAAGTGAATACCCAATGATTTGATATGTTTTATGTGGTCTGGGCCTTCTTCTACAAGTCTTTTTACGGATTGGTAATCATTGACAAAATGACCTGCCACAAGAGTGTCTTCAATATGTGAGGCGAATGAATCGTCGTCTTTTATGCACGCAGCAATACCACCCTGAGCAAGCATAGAATTGGCTTCATAGGCGCTTAATATTACTATATTCAGATTACTAGGTAGTGATAGGGCTGTGTAAGTACCAGCCAATCCGGCACCTACAATAACCACGTCAATTCTCGTGTCCATAACTATTCCTCTGATTGATAGTGTTTAACTTAGTTCCAACATTCTATCTAAAGCTTTATAAGCATCTTTGCGCATCGTTTCATCAAGTGCCACTTCGTGCTTCATATTATCAAGTGCACTAGCAATGTCTTCAAGGGTAGTGCGCTTCATGTTTTGACATAATAGCTTTGGTGAGGCTAAGTGGAAAGTTTTGCCAGGTTCATTTTGCTTGAGGCGGTGTAAAACACCTTCTTCAGTTGCGATGATAAAGGCCATAGAATCTGAAGTGGATGCATAATTGATAATACCTGCTGTTGAACCGATGAAATCAGCTAAAGCAACAACTTCCTTGTCACACTCAGGGTGTACTAGAACCTCTGCATCTGGATGTTTAGCTTTCATGTCAACGATGTCTTCAGGTTTGAGTCTGTCATGAGTAAAGCAGAAGCCTGGCCACAGTGTAATGTTCTTCTCAGGCAATTGTTTGGCAATATAATCACCAAGATTTTTGTCTGGTAAGAATAGTAGCTCGCTTGCCTCTAATTGCTTAACAATGTTTAGGGCGTTTGAGGATGTAACACATATATCCGTTAAAGCTTTAACTTCAGCTGATGTATTGACATAAGAAACCACATATTGGTCAGGGTGTCTTTTTTTATGCATTTTTAGTGATTTGGCATCGACCATATCAGCCATAGGACATCCTGCATTATTATTAGGAAGCAACACTGTTTTCTCAGGTGAGAGAATCTTGCAGATTCAGCCATAAATTTCACACCGCAAATGATTAGAACATCAGCATCAGATTCCTTGCCGTACTTAGCCATAGCCAGTGAATCGCCTACAAAATCTGCCAAATCCTGAATCTCAGGTATTTGGTAAAAATGAGCGATGATGGTTGCATTTTTTTTCTTCTTTAAGTGCTTTGATGTGTGTGATTAACTCTTTAGACATGTGAACTCCTATTAAATATCGTTATTGGTTAACTTTGAGTGTCAAGTTCTTGGTCCTAATTGGACAGGTGTCTTGACAACATCAATCTAGAGTTTACCATAGAAATCGGGCAAAAGCAATCTGGAAAATATACGAAATATGTACATAAACATAGTTTATTACTGTTTAATTGTGATATAATAAAGTGCAGGGTACTTGAAACTAAGGAGACGTATAAATGAATCATAATTTTGAATTATCGAAAGAGCAGAAAGATCAGGCACTCATCCATATAAAACGATATTTTGTTAAAAATCGGGATGAAGAGTTAGGCGATTTGGCTGCTTTATTATTTTTGGATTTTATCTGTGATAAATTCGGCCCTTTTTTCTATAATATGGGCATTGAAGATGCAGGTAGATTTATGAGTGATAAGATTGATGATTTATATAGTATAGAGAAATAAGGATTGGAGCGATATAATGGAAACCCAAATGTGGAGAGAGATACTGATTCCGTATCAACAAGCGGTTCAGGAAATGCAGGTAAAGTTTGAGAGCATTGTCAATGAAAACCATAAGTTGGCTCAGTATTCACCAATTGAATATGTAGTTGTACGAGTGAAGAAGATTGCCAGTATTCTTGAAAAGGCAAAGAAAAAGGGTATTTTACTTGGCAAAATAGAAGAGGAAATTGAAGACATTGCTGGTGTGCGTATTATATGTCAGTTCGTTGAAGACATAGATACGGTTGTAGATTTGATTAAGAGTCGTAAAGATATGGAAATCAAATATGAAAAAGACTATATTGCTAATACAAAAAAGTAGTGGATATAGATCTTATCATATGATTGTTTATTATACAGTCCATACAGCTCTTGGTGAAAAGCGCATTCAAGCTGAGATTCAGATTCGGACATTGGCGATGAATTTTTGGGCGACGATAGAGCATTCTTTGAATTATAAATACAAACATAACATTCCAGATACAATTCGCAGACGTCTGGTTGCTGCAGCTGAAGCTGCCAATAATCTTGATGATGAAATGTCAAAGATTAGATCAGAGGTTCTTGATGCTCAAGATTCATTTCAATACAAATCAAGCATCATAGCGGATATACTTAATAACATACAGAACATAAGTAAAGTATCGAAAGACGACAAGGAAGTCCAAGAAGTGCAGGATGAATTTTACCATTTGTGGGAACGCGGCGATATTGATGAGCTAAAGAGTTTTAACAAGCGCCTGGATATTATTGCGGAAAATTACAAAGCACAAAGTTTGTCATAGAAAGATTTGACTGTTAACTAAATTAAAGTGTGACCATAATGAACCAAGTCCTCATAAGATGATGACTTGGTTTCATAGAGTTAGAGGCTATATGAAATTACCACAAAAGTACTTAAATAGAATGGAAAAAATGTTAGGTGAAGATTTTGGGGCCTTCTTGGATTCCTATGACAAACAACGTTATTTTGGGCTGAGAATAAATAGGTTGAAAAACACCCAGAAATCTTTTGATAAAATCACTCAAGGAAAAAAGCAAGTTTCTTGGTGTAAAAGTGGTTACTATTATAAGGAAGAAAACCGTCCAGCTAAGGACCCTTATTATTTTGCAGGTGCATATTACATACAAGAGCCTAGTGCTATGACACCTGCATCAGCCCTTGGTGTGAACGAAGGTGATGTTGTTGCTGATTTATGCGCTGCACCAGGTGGCAAGTCTACCCATATTGCAAGTGAACTCAATGGGACAGGTTTACTTGTAAGTAATGACATAAGTCCAGGTAGGGTGAAGAATCTTAACAAAAACATTCAACTTAGTGGCATTCGTAATGCTATAGTGATGAGTGAAGACCCTGTTAAGCTGGCAAATAAGTGGCCTGAGTACTTTGATAAGGTTCTTGTCGATGCCCCTTGTTCAGGTGAGGGAATGTTTCGTAAAGAACCTAAGTTAGTTGGTAGTTGGGAAAATGATGGACCTGAAGCCTTTGTGGACACTCAACGTTCTATTCTTACATCTGCACATAGAATGTTGAAAGTAGGCGGTGCCTTAGTTTATTCAACGTGTACTTACAATACTATGGAGAACGAAGAAAATATACTATGGTTCCTAACCGAGTATCCAGAGTATGAAGTGGTTGACATAACCTATGAGCTTGGTGTATCATCAGGTTCCCAATAGACAATTGTGGCGACCTTAGTAAGACTGCGAGAGTTTGGCCTTATCTTCATGAAGGTGAAGGACATTATATTGCTAAGTTAATTAAAAAAGGCAGTGTCATCTCGGGCTCAAGTTCAGTAAGGCAAAGTAAAGCAAAGATATCAAAAGATCAGTATGACTTATTCGAGGCCTTTGCAGCTGCTATTGGATTTGAATTATCGAATACATCAATAGATAGACTAAATGTTATAAAAGATACACTGTATATGCTTCCAGCAATAGCACCTGATACCAGGGGACTTAGGGTCATGTCAGGCGGTTGGTTGCTTGGCAAGTTTAAGAAAAATCGCTTCGAACCATCACAGGCAATGGCTAGTGCTTTGGTAGAAGGTGAAGTGAACAAAATCGTTAATTATGAACATGACGATCCAAGTGTCATCAAATACCTTAAGGGTGAAACGTTGAGTGTAGATAAAGACAATGGCTGGCATCTAGTCACAGTTGATGGCCTTGGCCTTGGTTTTGGTAAAGTTGTTTCTAGGCGGTTGAAAAATAAGCTGGAAGCAACATGGAGGTGGCAATGAGACTGGATAAATACTTGGCCAATATGGGTGTGGGTAGTCGCTCAGAAGTGAAAAAGGCCATTGCTTATGGCCGAGTAATGGTTAATGGTGAAGTGGTTAAGAAAATCAATCACAATGTTGATGAGACAAAGGATAAGATATTGGCCTACGGTAAACATGTTTCTTATAGTGAATATATCTACCTTATGTTAAATAAACCAGCAGGTGTTATAACTGCAACGACAGACTCAAAAGATAAAACAGTTCTTGATTTTATAAGACATAAGCGAAAAAAAGATCTTTTTCCAGTAGGACGTCTAGATAAAGATACAGAAGGGCTATTGGTCCTGACAAATGATGGTCAGCTAGCCCACCGCATATTATCACCTAAGAAACATGTTGATAAAGTGTACTACGCAGAAATTGATGGGCTAGTAACACTGGCAATGGTAGACCAATTTACTGAGGGTCTAACACTAGAAGATGGTTATAAGACAATGCCTGCACATTTAGAAATTCTTAGTGCATCGGATGAATCCAAAGTCCGCATTACCATCAAAGAAGGTAAATACCATCAGGTTAAACGAATGTTTGAATCCGTTGCTTGTAGAGTGACTTATCTTAAGAGACTACAGATGGGTGGTCTTGTACTGGATGATAAACTAAAACTTGGTTCCTATAGAGAATTAACAAAAGAAGAAGTGCTTCTTCTAGAAGAGAAAAAATACGAGAGCAGGGATATAATGTTTACAAATATAAAAGCGGTCATATTTGATATGGATGGTACATTGATTGATTCTATGTGGCTATGGAAGTCTATAGATATTGATTACCTTAAAAGATTTGGTCATGATTTACCTGAGGACCTTCAGTCTGACATAGAAGGTAATAGCTTTACAGAAACAGCCCAGTATTTCAAAAAAAAGGTTTAACCTTCCAGATGATATTGAAACAATCAAAGAAGATTGGAATAAAATGGCATGGGACTACTACAAGCACAAAGTTACCATGAAAGAACAGGCCACATCCTTTTTGAAATACTTAAACGACAATAGCTACAAGACAGGCATAGGGACAAGTAATTCAAGAGAGTTGGTTGGGCTGATTATAGACAAGTTTGAAATTGGCGATTATATCCATGCTATTCGGACCTCTTGTGAAGTTCAAAAGGGTAAACCTAGTCCTGACGTTTATTTGAAAGTTGCACAAGATCTAGGTGTTAAACCAGAAGAATGTCTGGTTTTTGAAGATGTTCCAAATGGCATACTGGCTGCTAGAAATGCAGGTATGAAGAGCTGTGCCATTTATGATGACTTTTCAAAAGCTTTGACGACAGAAAAGAAAATGCTTGCAGACTATTATATAGAGAGCTTTGACGATGTGCTGAGCTTGTTAAAAAGAAATGAGGCCTAACATGTTTTTACCTATTAGTAAAAAGGACATGGATGAGCGGGGAATAGAACAACTTGACTTTATTGTCGTCACAGGCGATGCCTATGTAGATCATCCTTCTTTTGGTGCTGCGATTATTTCGAGGGTTCTAGAAGCAGAAGGTTATAGTGTTGGCGTTATAGCCCAACCGGATTGGAAGAGTAACAGTGATATCATTAGATTGGGTGAGCCTAAGCACGCTTTCCTGGTTACAGGTGGCAATATTGATTCAATGGTGAATCACTACAGTGTTACGAAGAAGCGACGAAAAGAAGATGCTTATACACCGGGGAACGTGGCAGGTAAACGTCCAGACAGGGCTACTATTGTGTACAGTAATCTAATACGTCAATCCTTCAAAGGTGTTCCGATTATCATTGGTGGTATTGAAGCATCCCTTAGAAGAATGGCTCATTACGACTACTGGAGTGACCAAGTCAAACGTTCAATATTACTAGATAGTCAAGCCAACTTGTTGGTGTATGGAATGGCCGAAAAGTCAATTATTGAAGTTGCGGATGCCTTATCATCTGGCATTGGGATTGAGCATATTACATATGTAAAGGGCACATGTTATAAAGCCACTTCGACAAAAGACTTATATGACGCTGTTATTTTACCATCTTATAAGACCATTAGGCAAAACAATGAAGACTATGCAAGATCTTTTAAGGCTCAAGCTCAAAATACAGATTCTATAACGGCAAAAACCCTTGTTGAGCCTTACAGTGACAGAGAATTTGTTGTTCAATTGCCACCAAAGAGTATATTGACGCAATCAGAATTTGATCGAATCTATGGACTGCCTTATGAAAGGAATTACCATCCAAGTTATGAGGCTCTTGGTGGTGTTGCGGCTATACAAGAAGTGAAATTCTCCATAATAGCCAATAGAGGTTGTTTTGGTGGGTGTAATTTCTGCGCCTTAACATTCCATCAGGGTCGAACCATGCAATCTAGATCCGAATCGTCTATTGTTAGAGAGGCCGAGGCTTTTGTCTGGGATAATGACTTTAAGGGTTACATCCATGATGTTGGAGGTCCTACAGCTAATTTTCGAAAACCTTCATGTAGAATGCAACTTAAGAATGGTGTGTGTAAGAACAAACAGTGTCTTTTTCCTGAAAAATGTAAAAATCTTGAAGTCGACCATAGTGAATATGTAGGTATTCTTAGGAAGCTTAGAAAAATCCCTAAGGTTAAGAAGGTTTTTGTTCGGTCGGGTATCAGGTTTGATTATTTGATGTATGATAAAGACCCTACATTCTTTAATGAATTGACAGAACATCATATAAGCGGACAACTTAAGGTTGCGCCAGAGCACGTGGATCATTGTGCTCTTAGTTATATGGGCAAGCCAGACCACACAGTATACAGTGGATTTACTAGACGTTATGATAAAAGAAACAAGCAAATAGATAAGAAGCAATTCTTGGTACCTTACCTTATGTCCTCTCATCCAGGATCAGACCTTCACAGTGCCATTAAGCTTGCAGAATATCTTAGGGATATTGGTCATCAACCACAACAGGTTCAGGATTTTTACCCTACGCCTGCCACAGCTTCAACCACTATGTATTATACAGGGATTGATCCAAGAACCATGAAAGAAGTCTTTGTGGCAAAAACTTCCAAGGAAAAAGCCATGCAAAGGGCACTAATTCAATTTAAGAAAGCTCAGAATTATGATTTGGTGAAAGAGGCTCTTGTTGCTGCTGGTAGAGAAGACCTGATTGGTAATGGCTCAAAATGCCTAATCAAAGAAAAAACTGGACGTAGCCAAAGAAATCAAGATGCTGATTTATACTTGAGTTCTTTAAAGAAGAAAAAGGGTGTTGGGGGCAGTGACAACAAACAGAAATCCCTCAAAAAGAGTAAGGGCCCTGGCGGACAAAAGAAGTCACCAGCTAAAGGTCCAAGCAAGAGTGAACGACCAAGGAAGAAAAAGACCATTCGTAATGTCCATAAGAAGAAAAAGTAGTGACGCAATGAGTTGATTTTATAAGGACTTTAAGTTATAATACATTAGACTATTTACGTATCATCCACAGGACTTGACAGTTCGACACTATATAGAAAAGCGAGATGAAAATATGATTTATAGTATGACAGGATTTGGACGCGGAGAGCATGTAGAATCTGACCGTAAGATGATTGTTGAAATGAAATCGGTCAACCATCGTTACTGTGATGTTAATGTAAGATTACCAAGAAAGCTTAACTTTCTTGAGAATGATATCAAAGCATATGTAAAAAAACGTCTTTCAAGAGGTAAAGTCGATGTATACTTAACTTACGAAGACAATTCTCAGAAGCAAGAAAGCATTAAGTTTAATGAAGGCCTTGCCGAAGAATACCTCAAGTATTTTAGCCTAATGGCAGACAAGTTTTCTCTTGAAAATGACATCAAAGTATCTCAATTATCAAGATACCCAGATGTTCTTAGCTTAGAAGAGCAAGAGGATGATGAAGACCTACTGTGGAAAGTTCTGAAAGTAGCCCTTGATTTATCTATTGAGAAAATGGTATCAACAAGAAATACTGAAGGCGAACTTCTTAAGAAGGATATCTTAGGCAAGCTTGAGATAATGACAAATGCTCTTGTAGAGATTGAAAAACAAGCGCCACTAGTTGTCACTGAGTACAAAGAAAAACTAGAAAATAGAATTACAGAACTTATGGGTAAACCACAAGTGGATGAAGAAAGATTGGCCGTTGAAGTTGCAATGTTTGCAGATAAATGTTGTGTTGATGAAGAAATTGTACGTCTTCGCAGTCATATTGAACATGTTCATTCTACTTTGGATCTTGGTCAACCAATAGGGCGGAAACTTGATTTCTTAGCACAAGAAATGAACAGAGAAGCTAACACAATCCTATCAAAAGCCAATAGTATTTTGGTTTCAAACCATGCTTTAGAGCTTAAAACAGAGATTGAGAAAATAAGAGAACAGATTCAGAATATTGAGTAGATGCAAAGCATCTATAATTGAGGACTAATTATGAAGAAGCCAGGTGTATTACTTGTAATGTCTGGATTTAGCGGTGCCGGTAAAGGTACGGTGGTAAAAAGACTGCTAGAGACCAAAGACAACTATAGCTTATCTATTTCGGCAACGACAAGAGAGCCAAGAAATGGAGAAGTACATGGACAAAGTTATTATTTCATTTCCAAACCAGATTTTGAAGCAATGATTGAGAACGATGATTTACTTGAGTATGCAACCTATGTAAACAATTATTATGGCACACCAAAACAGTATGTTTTTGACCAACTTGAACAAGGCAAGAACATTATACTGGAAATAGAGCTTCAAGGTGCAATGAAAGTTAGAGACCAATATCCAGGTGCCATTATGGTCTTTATTGTTCCACCATCAATCAAAGAGTTAAAAGAGCGTTTAGTGGGCAGAGGCACAGAGACTTTGGACGTTATCGAGAAACGTCTTCAAAGAGCTGAAGAAGAAACCCATTACATAAAGGATTATGATTATATTGTTGAAAATGACATCTTAGAGGAGTGTGCTGAAGTGGTTCACAGTATTGTCGTAGCTGAACAGCACCATGCAGTCCATTATGGCGGTATTGAACAGGTCCTTGAAAGTCAATTCAATGAAGTTTTGAAAGGAGAATGATTATGTTACATCCATCATATTCAGATCTAATGTCAAGAATCAATGACAGAAATGACGATATAACCCTAAAGAGCCGTTATTCTATCGTTATAGCTTCATCAAAAAGAGCAAGACAAATCATCGATGGTGCGGTGCCAAAGGTATCACACGTGCTTCCTAAACCATTATCAAATGCAGTCAATGAATTGTATGAAGGTACAATTGATATCGGCGAAGTGTAATAACTGCATAAGTAGCGAAGATAGGTGGTCGATCAGTCAATGATGCGACCACTTCATTCTTATAAAGGGTTGGTTTAATGATAGGGAAGTACGCAAGTGTTATCACACAGATTTCTGTAAAAAACTTGGAGAAAGTCTTTACATACGGTGTGCCAGATACGATGAGAGATAGTCTGATCGTTGGTTCTGTTGTAGAGATTCCTTTTGGTGCAGGAAACCGTATGATTAGAGGCTATGTTCTGGGTTTTACGGACACTTTGGATTTTGATGAAAGCAAGGTCAAGTTTATCCATCGACATTATGAAAATGTTGATGTGGAATCAGAACTTATTGGTCTGGCCATGTGGATGAAGCAACGATACGCTTGTACTTTACAGACGGCTCTAAAAATACTAATCCCCTCTAAAGTGGATGTGAAGAAGAAGCAAGATACATATATCAGATGTCTGCTTAATCCTGAACAGCTAAGTTCTATGATTGAACAGCTTGATGGCAAAGCTAGATTTGAATCAAGGGTTCGTGTTCTTGAAGTTTTGATGAAAGAACACTATATAGCTAAGAAATCATTGCTTTATAAGGCGGAAGCAAGTGTAGGTGTGCTAAAGACCTTGCTTAAAAATCACGTAATCGTACAAGAAAGTGAAAATGTTAACCGCTTGCCTTATGATGTGGAAGACTTTGAAGTGACAAGAGGGCTTTCGTTAAATGAACACCAACAAAATGCCTTAAGTGCAATAGAAATTAGTATGGACCAAGGTAAAAGTGATGTCTATGTGCTTCATGGTGTTACTGGTAGTGGTAAAACTGAAGTCTATATGCAGGCCATTGAAAAAGTCCTTGAAGAAGGCAAGTCTGCAATAGTCATGATTCCAGAAATAGGACTAACGCCACAGATGGTACGTCGTTTTGTTGAACGGTTCGGCGATGTGGTAGGTGTTATGCACTCAAGGCTTTCTATGGGCGAACGATTTGACCAGTGGCAAATGGCCAAAGAAGGCCAACTCAAAATAATGATAGGGCCAAGATCGGCGGCCTTTGCACCCTTCTCATCCATTGGTCTTATTGTGATTGATGAAGAACATGAAATGACTTACAAGTCTGAGATGCCCCCTAAGTATCATGCTAGGGAAGTTGCCATTTACCGTGGACATTATCATAAATGTCCTATCATACTTGGTTCAGCCACGCCTCTTGTTGAAACCTATTATAAGGCTATGGAAGGTAAATATCACTTACTTCAATTACCGGACAAAGCCAAAGCAGCAAATGACTTATTGGTTGAAACGGTTGATATGAGAGAAGAACTAACAGATGGCAACAAGTCCATCTTAAGTCATAGATTGCACCAAGCCATTCATTATACTTTGGAGAAAAAGGAGCAGATTATACTCTTCCTTAATCGAAGAGGGCATTCTAGTTTTGTGTCGTGTCGTAAATGCGGTCACGTATTAAAATGTCCACATTGTGATGTGGCTTATAATTACCACAAATACAAAAACACACTCTTATGCCACTATTGTGGTGACCACATTCATATGGTTAAGAACTGCCCTAATTGTGGTTCCAACCATATTAGGTCATTTGGTATTGGAACCCAAAAGGTTGAAGCTTATATTAAGGAGACCTTCAAAGATGCCAAAGTTATAAGAATGGATTATGACACTACCACAGGTAAACATGGACATCAAACAGTCCTTGATGCATTTGAAAATCATGAAGCAGATATAATGATTGGGACACAGATGGTGGCAAAAGGGCACCACTTTGACAATGTAACACTTGTCGGTGTTTTGGCAGCCGATATGTCTTTATATGTCAATGATTTTCGGGCCAGTGAAAAGACATTCCAGTTAATCACCCAAGTGACAGGAAGGTCTGGAAGAGGTCACAAGGCAGGACAAGCAATTATACAGACTTATAGTCCAGAGCATTATAGTGTTGTTGCTGCCAAGGCTCAAGATTATACTGGCTTTTATAAAAGTGAAATCGCTTTTAGGCGAATGCTTCGTTATGCGCCTTTTTCCAATATGATGACAATTTTGTTGTCTGCTACAGATGAGCAGTACATTATTAGGCTTAGTTATCGCCTTAAAGACAGATTGGTTGAATATGATGAGCAAGAGGGCGTTTCAATCCTTGGACCATCGCCAGCCATTATTTCTAAAATAAAGGACACTTATAGACGGGTTATCTATTTTAAGTCCGATAATTACAAGGTATTGACCACTGTAGCAGGTCAGCTGTATGATATAATGAAACAAGAAGATACGAGGCATATTGGAGCGATACAGATTGATATTAATCCAATGATGTCATATTAAGGAGGCTGCCCATGGCGCTTAGAAAATTAAGATTAGAAGGCGATGACATTCTTCGCAAAAAATCAAGAGTAGTAAAAGAAGTTAATGATAAAATCAAAAACCTCGTTGAGGATATGATAGAAACCATGTATGACAATCAAGGCGTCGGTCTTGCAGCACCACAAATTGGTATGCTTAAGAGAATCTTTGTTGTGGATATCGGTGAAGGTCCAATGACTTTCATCAATCCTGAGATTGTAGAAGCTTCTGGTGAGCAGTTTGGTGTGGAAGGTTGCCTTAGTGTACCTGGTAAACAAGGTGATGTCCTTAGACCTTACCATATTAAAGTGACAGCACTTGATGGTGAAGGTAAAGAATTTGAATTAGAAGCTGAGGAGTTTTTAGCCAGAGCTATTTGTCATGAATATGATCATCTCGAAGGTGTATTGTATATCGATAAAGCTGAGAACTTAGAAGAGAACTTGTAATCTATAAAGTTTTATAAAATCTTTTATAGAAGTTTAATAGGATTGCATCAAGGAGTTAATAAAATTATGAGAATATTATTTATGGGAACACCAGATTTTTCTGTACCAACACTGGAAGCCCTAATTGAATCTGAACATGAAGTCGTAGGGGTTGTTACACAACCTGATAAGCCAAAGGGGAGAAGCAGGCAATTACAAGCGCCTCCTGTTAAGGTAAAAGCCATAGAGGCAGGTATTGCAGTATATCAACCTCAAAAAATAAGACAAGAAGGTTTTATTGATGAAATGAAATTATTAGATATTGATTTGGCTGTGGTGATTGCATTTGGACAAATCTTGCCAAAAGATTTCTTAGAGATGCCCACCTATGGCTGTTTGAATGTTCATGCATCTTTACTACCAAAATACAGAGGTGCTGGACCAATACAATGGTCTGTCATCAATGGTGAAACTATAACGGGTGTTACGACAATGTATATGGATGTCGGAATTGATACAGGTGACATGCTTCTTAAGGAAGAGGTTGTTATAGAAGACAATGAAACGGGTGGCAGCTTGCATGACAAACTTTCTCTTGTTGGTGGTCCCTTAATTCTTGAGACCATAAAATCTCTTGAAGATGGTTCCTTAGTACGTATACCTCAAGATGATGATGCGTCAACCTATGCCCCAATGCTTGATAAACAGTTGGGCAATATTAACTGGAATAAACCTGCTGTTGAGATTGAACGTCTTGTTAGAGGTCTGAATCCATGGCCAAGTGCATATACATACCTTAATGACAAGATGCTCAAACTATGGGAAGCCAAAGTTGTGGTACTAGAAGATGATGACCATATGCCTGGTAGTATTTTTGAAATCAATAAGCAGGGTATGATTGTGAAATGTAACAACAATGGATTACTGGTTACCTCATTGCAACTACAAGGTAAGAAAAGAATGGCTGCAGCCGACTTTCTAAGAGGTTACAATGTGGAAGAAGGGATGATCCTGGGTAAAATCAGGTCAGAAGAATAAAATAAAAAGGAGTGGTGAACCATGTTTTATGGTCCAAGTTACTTAATATATGTATTACCAGCAATACTTCTTGCAATGTATGCAAGCTCTAGAGTGAAATCGACCTATGCAAAATACGCTAAGTTTGATAACCGCAATGGTTATACAGGGGCAGATGTTGCCAGAATGATTCTTGAGCGAAATGGCATCAACCATGTTGTTGTTGAGCAAGTAGCAGGTAATCTGACTGATCATTATGATTCTAAAAATAATGTCCTTAGATTATCCCAAGGTGTTTACAATAATAAATCATTAGCAGCCATTGGAATTGCGGCACATGAGTGTGGCCATGCAATTCAAGATGAGGAAGCTTATTTTTTCCTCAAATTGCGGCATACTTTTATTCCAGTTATGAATGTTGCATCCAAGGCAGCTACACCCTTGGCATTTTTAGGATTGTTAATGGGCGCTATGTCCAATATTAACAGCATTGGTTATCTAATACTTCAATTAGCCATTATTATGTTTGGAGCTGTATTGGTTTTTCATGTTGTTACTTTACCTGTAGAATTTGACGCATCAAGAAGAGCTATTGATATACTTGAAGGTGAAGGTATTCTTGATAGAGAGGAAATTATTCCTGCTAAACGTGTGTTAAATGCAGCAGCCTTGACCTATATAGCTGCAACAGCTGTAGCGCTTGGGAACTTCCTAAGATTTGTAATGTTATCTAGAGGACGTCGACGATGAATTTAAGATGGGTTGTACTGAAGATACTGGATGCTATTGAGTTTGAAGGTATCTTTGTTCATGATGCCGTAGATAAATATACAGATGAGACTGATTTAAGTAAACAAGACCGTGGATTTATTAAAAAAGTGGTCTTTGGATCTGTTGAACATAGAATTTATATAGATTATGTTGTAGACCAATTTTCTTCGGTTAAAGTGGATAAGATGAAACCAGCAATCAGGCATATTATGCGTCTTTCAGTTTATCAACTCTTGTACATGGATAATATTCCTGAGTCAGCGGTGTGTAATGAAGCCGTTAAGTTGGTCAAAAAAAAGGAAGATGATTCGATTGACTGGATTTGTCAATGGTGTCTTAAGAGAAATCATTAGAAAGAAAACATCTATTGAACTTCCAGATAAGAAGGCGGATATTGCAAAGTATTTGTCGGTAAAGTATTCCTTTGACCTAGCACTGACCAAATACCTTCTAAAAGAAATGACCCCAAAAACTTTGGAAAAATACTTAAGTAAATCTAATGAAGAGGCACCTATTACCATTCGTGCCAATCATCACAAAGTAACAACAGATGAACTTATTGAAGGCTTGAAGAAAGAAGGGGTTACTTACGAGCGTGGGAAATGGCTTGAAGATGCCCTTCATATCAGTGGTTTTGACCGATTGACCAAACTTCAATGCTTTTTGAACGGTGACTTTGTTGTACAGGATGAAAGCTCAATGCTGGTTGGTGAAATTGGCTATGATGAGTCAGTTAAGACTGTAATTGATGTGTGTTCAGCGCCTGGAGGCAAGGCACTTCATATAGCAGATAAGATTGGTAGCGAAGGTGTGGTTAAAGCTTATGATGTATCTGATTATAAGTTATCATTGATTAAGCAAAATATTGACCGTTTAGGTTATAAGAATATAGAAGTGAACTTGGGAGATGGAAGGGTATTAAATACATCCTTAATAAGCAGTGCCGATTTACTCATTGCTGACGTGCCTTGTTCAGGTCTTGGTATCATAAGGAAAAAGCCAGACATCAAATGGCATGCAAGTGAAGAAAAGGTCAATGGACTTGTTGGCTTACAAAGAGAAATCATGGCTAATGTCAAACAGTATGTAAAGCCAGGCGGAGTGATGATTTATAGTACTTGCACAATAACTAAAGCTGAGAATGAAGACAATGTAAGGTGGTTTTTGGAGACGTATAAGGATTACGAGCTAGAAGTTATAGAAGGCCCCTATGTTAATGATAAGTTGGGCATGGTGACCTTGTTACCAATTACAAATGGTCCTGATGGCTTTTTTATTGCTAAGTTAAGAAGAAAAATTGAGGTATAGATATGGATAAAGTGGGTATACTTTCTCTTGATATGAATGAACTTTCAGTCTTGCTTGAAGAGCTTGGTGAAAAGAAGTTTAGAGCCAAACAAATCTATCAATGGCTGCATCAAAAAAAACATTAAAAGTTTTGAGGCAATGTCCAATGTGTCTAAGTCTCTTAAAGAAAAGCTAGAGTCTAATTGTAAGATTTCATTTCTATCCATAAAAATGAAATCACCTTCCAAGATTGATGGAACAATCAAGTATCTTTATGAATTAGAGGATGGTCAGTTGATTGAGACAGTGTTGATGAGATATGAACATGGCAATACTGTATGTATTTCTACACAAGCTGGTTGTAGAATGGGATGCACATTTTGCGCATCTGGCCTTCTTGGATTGTCAAGGAATTTGACTGTAGGTGAAATGCTCAGTCAGATTTATCAAATAGAAGCTGACACAAAGGAACGTGTATCCAATGTTGTATTGATGGGAACAGGAGAACCTCTTGATAATTACGAGAATGTGCTTAAGTTTCTGACTATTTTAACCGATAACCAAGGCAAAAATATTAGCCAACGTCATGTGACTTTATCTACATGTGGTTTGGTTGATAAAATATATGACTTGGCCAAAGAAAAATTGCAGATTACCTTAGCAATCTCTCTACATGCTAGTAGTGATGAAGTTAGGCAGGTGACCATGCCTATTGCAAAGAAATATTCGATAGATGACCTTTTAAAATCATGTGAGTCTTATTTTAAATCAACAGGTCGTAGAATTTCTTTTGAATACAGTCTTATCAAAGGCGTGAATGATTCTCCAGATGAGGCAAAGGTCCTTGCAAAGTTGTTAAAGCAGAGGGATTTCAAATGCCATGTGAATTTGATCCCTGTGAATCCAGTGACCGAAAATGCTTATGAAAAAAACTGATAAAAGTAGTGTCTATAGATTCAGAGATGTCTTAAATCAATTACATGTTGAAACTACTGTTAGGCGTTCTCTTGGTGGTGATATTGATGCAGCATGTGGTCAATTAAGGCTAAGAGCGACCCGTAATCATAAGGGATAAGTTGAAAATATTTATAAACATGATAGAATAGATGTGATAGGCACAAATTATGAATGGACAGACATTAGAATAAATATAGATATTTACTAGATGGAGGGGCCATGAAATCTTTTGGTTTAACGGATAAAGGACTCAAAAGGGAATACAATGAAGATCATTATTTCAGATGTGATGAGAGATTAGGCAACTTGCCAAATCTTTATATAGTAGCTGATGGAATGGGTGGACATAATGCAGGCGATATTGCCTCAAAACAAGCAGTGGCTTATATGATTAAGTATATTGAAGACTCAGAAGATACAGACGTGACTGTATTACTTACTGATGCAGTTTTATATGCCAACCAACAAGTTTATAATGAAGGCAAAGAACGCGCTGAATACTCTGGTATGGGTACAACACTTGTGGCATGCTGCATAGTTGGAGATACAGCTCATGTTGTTAACGTTGGGGACAGTAGACTTTATAAACTGAATAAAGAAGAAGGTCTAAAACAAGTCACAGTAGATCATTCAATTGTTGAGGAACTCTATAGAGCAGGACAGATAAGTGAAAAAGAAAGAATGGCTCATCCAGATAGGAATGTTATAACAAGAGCTATTGGTGCAGAGGGCGCCGTCGCTGTTGACCACTTCAAAGTGGCTATGGACGAAGGTGACCTTATTGTTATGTGTTCAGACGGCCTGAACAAAATGATGGAAGATAGCGTAATGATGGAATTGATTCAAAATGAGGACAATGATGAGAATGTCGTCAGTGTTCTTGTAGATGGAGCCCTTGAACGTGGTGGCAATGATAATATTACTGTTATTATAGTGCGTTATGGAAGTGGGGTGCTAGAATGATACAAATTGGCATGCTTATAAGTGATCGATATGAAATTGAAGAAAAAATAGGTTCTGGCGGAATGTCCACGGTCTATAAAGCCAAGGATACAAGATTAGGTCGATACGTTGCAGTAAAGGTCCTAAAAGATGAGTATTGCTACGATGATGCATTTGTTGGCAAGTTCAAAGTTGAGGCACAGGCAGCAGCAAGCTTATCAGATCCGAATATTGTGAATATCTATGATGTTGGCAATGATGGCAAAGTCTATTTCATTGTAATGGAATATTTAGATGGTCTAACTTTGAAAGAACACATCAAAGTTCATGAGAAGTTAAGCAATGAGGAAACGATGAGGATTGGCGCTAATATTGCATCAGCCCTTGACTGCGCACATAATAACCATATATTTCATAGAGACATCAAACCACAGAACATTATATTAACCAAAGACGGGAGAGTAAAGGTTCTTGACTTTGGCATAGCACGCATTGCCACAGGCGCTACAATACCTGCAGCAGATATGGCATCAGGTTCAGTACACTATATTCCACCTGAGCAAGCAAAAGGTGGCTATTCCAATGAAAAAAGCGATATCTATTCATTAGGCATCACAATGTTTGAGATGATTACTGGACAAGTGCCCTTTACAGCTGATTCGGCAGTATCTGTTGCCCTTAAGCAAATTCACGATGATTTGCCTCAAATTAGTGACTTGAACCCGGAGGTTGATAGCAACCTATCAACAATCATTGAGAAAGCGACCCAAAAGAAGCAAGAACTAAGATATGGGTCAGCGGAAGCAATGTTAACGGACTTAAAGAGGGCGACCAACTTTCCACAGGAAGATTTTGTCAGAGTCGAGAAATACGATGAAGAAGCAGAAACAATGGTTATGAGTCAGACCCAGATGCGTCAGATATGGGATGAAAGTGAAGTCCTTGAAGACCAAAATCCATTAATAGATAAAGTTGTTATTGGGTCAGCTATTGCAACGGCTGTACTTGTTGTGGCAATCATAGTCAATTTTGTCTTCTCTTCATTTAAAGATGATATTATACCGGTTGAAGTCATTGTACCAGAGATAGTTGGTCTGGATATGACCACAGCTATGACAACCCTAGAGCCTTTGACTTTGTCATTTCAAATAGCTGAAACAACATACAGTGATGAAGTGGCCAAAGATGTAATCATTGCTCAAAAGCCAGAAACGGGAACTATTGTTGGCGAGAATACAATTGTGAATGTTATTGTATCTCAAGGTCAGAAACTCTTTAGAGTGCCAGACCTTGTAACAGCAGGGAACGTTAGGTTTGATGTTGCAAAAGAGTTGATTTCCAATGCTAAGTTGCTTCCAATTATTGAGCGTGAGTACAATGATGTGGTGCCGGTGGGTATTGTATTTGACCAACATCCAAAAGCAGCGAGTGAAGTTGTTGCTGGAACAGAAGTAAGAGTTCTTGTAAGCCTTGGCAAAGAAGACAAATATGTTATTGTACCTGATGTGACAAGAAAACCATTGGAAGAGGCCATTGCACTTCTTAAAGCGGCGGGTCTGACTGTTAGTCAAAATGTAACAGAGGCACATAATGAGGTTGTTGAAGAAGGCAATGTTATTGCTATAACAGTGGAAGCAGGCTCTTCTGTAAAAGAAGGGTATGAAGTTGACATAACCATTAGTCTAGGTCAAGAGATAAAACCGGTGACTAAGGTGATTGAAGTTAATAATGTCCTTGACAAAGATGAAGATTCAGCCTTACTAAAAGTGATATTGATTGCTGAAGGTGAAGAAGTTGAAATCTATAATAGTATTGTTTCACATTCTGATTTTGATACACCCATTATGATTGAGGTTACAGGTCTAGGTAGCGCAACCTATGAGGTTTATAAGGATGGTAACTTGGAATACACATATGAGCTTAAGTTCACAGAGGAGATTACACAGTGATAGGAAAGATTATTAAAGGCATTGGTGGTTTCTACTATGTTCATTGTCATAGCAATGATATCTATGAATGTAAGGCTAAAGGTATTTTTAGAAAAAACAATATAAAACCCCTTATTGGAGACAATGTGGAGATTGCTATATTAGACGAGGGTGAGAAGCTTGGAAATATTGATGTGATATTGCCTAGGTCAAATCAATTGGTGAGGCCAACAGTGTCAAATATTGACCAAGCAGTTATTGTGTTTGCTGTTAGTAGGCCAGAACCAAATTATAACCTTCTAGATCGTTTTCTTGTTATGATTGAGGAGAAGGGCATAGAGGCCATCATTTGTTTTAATAAGATTGATATTTTAGATCAAGAACAAGTTGATGCCATTATTGCAAAATATGAGAATACTGGCTATCATGTTTATACCACTAGCTCAATTGAAGGACATGGTATTGAAAATTTGCGTGAAGCCTTGTATAATAAAACGACGGTATTTGCAGGTCCTTCAGGGGTCGGTAAATCGTCTATCCTAAACTTAATACAAACAGACCAGGTACTTGAAACTGGCATTGTTAGTGAGAAGATTGGGAGAGGGAAACATACGACTAGGCATGCGGAGCTTATGTGTTTTCATGAAGACAGTTATGTGGTTGATACACCAGGGTTTTCATCCTTGGGTATAGAACATATAGATGAGGCAGAATTAAAACTCTATTTTAAGGAGTTTGCAGTTTATGAGCCTTATTGCAAGTTCAAAGGTTGTAACCATTTGAATGAGCCAAAATGTGGTGTGAAAGAAGCGGTTCAAGATGGGGATATCTCCGAAAGTCGCTACGAAAGTTACAAGCAACTAATTGACGAATTAAGAGACACAAGGAGATGGTAATATGAACAATAAACTAGCGCCCTCAATACTTGCAGCTGATTTTGCAAGATTAGGGGAGGATATTAAAACAGTAGTAGATGCCGGGGCTGACTATATCCATATTGATGTTATGGATGGTATGTATGTCCCAAATATTTCACTTGGAACACCTGTCGTTAAATCAATTAGAAAATCAACAGATGCTTATTTTGATGTACATTTGATGATTGTCGACCCACTTAGATATATTGATGCCTATGCTGATGCAGGAGCAAACTTAATTACATTCCATCAAGAGGCTGCTAAAGATGTCATGTCTGTCATTGAAGCTATTCGTGCACATGATATTGAAGTTGGACTTAGTATTAACCCCAATACGCCAGTAGATGTGTTGGAACCTTATCTAGGACTAATTGATATGGTACTTATCATGTCTGTAGAACCAGGCTTTGGAGGTCAAAGCTTCATGGAGGGATCACTTGATAAAGTTAGACGTCTTGTTGAGCTTAGAGAGCAGAAAGATTATAATTTTGACATTCAGATAGATGGTGGCCTATCTTTTGACAATATTGACAAAGTAGCCGAAGCAGGCGTAAATATATTTGTACTTGGAAGTTCAATATTTGGCCAAGAAGATGTTTATGAAACAGCTCTGGCTTATAAAGAAAAACTTACAGAGTATGAGAAAAAAATAAAAAAAGGTCTAATTGTCACCGGTGGAGTAATTGACCTTAAACAACTAGATATGATTTACAATAATAACACCTATGACATTGTCATAGGTGTTGATCATGGAATGGATTACTTAAGTCAAATAGGAAAAATCCCAGATGTAATGCTTGGTGATTTTGATTCTTGTGACAAGGGAGTTCTTGAGACATATAAGGCCAGTGGTGTTCAGATCATCAGCTATCCCGTCAAGAAGGATTTGACAGACACCCATTTAGCCATTGAGACAGCCATAGATATGCAGCTACATGAAATAACTATTATGGGTGCTACAGGCAATCGTATGGACCACAGCTTGAGTAACCTATTTGTCCTTGGCAAATATAGAAATCAGATTAAAATCGAGTTGATAGACCATCACAATCATATTTGCTTGGTTGATTCAGACTGTATTCTGGATAAAAAAGGTTACCCTTATATATCACTACTACCAATTTCTAATAAAGTTACTGAGGTTGATTTCAATGGAGTGAAGTACCCATTACACAAGGCTACACTCAATATGATGGATTCCCTTGGTGTTAGCAATGAAATATTGGAAGAAAAGGCCATACTTAAGATGAAGGATGGATTGCTTTTAGTGATTCGGTCAAGGGATTAATTAAGACTGTTGAAACAATAAAAAAGCCAATAGCTATGCTATTGGCTCAAATTTTGTGTCCAAATAGAAGTGCATCATTTAAAATGACTTATGCACGTTCGATTTTACCTGAACGTAAACACTTAGAACAAACTTTGATTTTTTGTGATTGACCATCAACGATAGCCTTTACAGATCTGATGTTTGGTTTCCATTGCTTGTTTGATCGTCTATGTGAATGACTGACTGCGTTACCGAAGTGTACGCTTTTGTCACAGATTGCACATTTAGCCATAACTGCACCTCCTTATTCGTAAATCTTCACAACAAAACTATGATAACAAATATATTTCATGATTGCAAGCATAACTTTCAAAAAAATCAACAAAGTGATAAAAAGGTTCAAAATATCCATGAAAGATGATATAATAGATAAGATTGAAGTATAGGATAAGGAGGCGTTAATATGATCGCAAGAATCGATACGGGCTATGGACAAGTAACAATTGATACAGAAGTACTTGCTAAGGTCACAGGTGTTACAGCAATTGAGTGCTATGGTATTGTTGGAATGGCTATGGTGAATGTTACTTCCGGTATTGCCAAGCTGCTAAAAGGTGATAGCATCACTAAAGGTATCTCTCTTACAGTTGATGATAATGTCATATCTATAGAACTACATATTGTCATTGAATACGGTGTTAATATAAAAGCTGTTACAGACAACCTTATTAGTACACTGACCTATAAGTTGGAGACTTTTTCTGGCTTAAAAGTTGGTCGCATCAACGTTTATGTAGAAGATATTCATGTAGATGAATAAGATAATAATCTTATAAACGATTAAGAAACTAGAAACCGAGGAGGAATACCAGTGACAATTGAAAGCATTTCACCGAAAACGCTAAAAAGCATGTTTATTGCTGGGGCAAAACTTTTGGAGTCAAAGAAGAAGTATGTTGATGAACTTAACGTCTTTCCAGTTCCAGACGGTGATACAGGGACTAATATGACATTAACCATACTAGCTGCTGTTAAAGAAGTACAAAAAGCAGACTCAGATGATATAGGTGCCATATGTAAAGCAATTTCTTCAGGTTCGCTACGTGGGGCACGTGGAAATTCAGGTGTAATACTATCACAAATATTCAGGGGTTATTGTAAAGAATTGGCAAGTCATGACGCTATAGACAGCGTGGTCTTTGCTAATGCTCTTCAAAAAGGTTCAGAAACAGCATATAAAGCAGTTATGAAACCAAAAGAAGGTACAATATTAACCGTAATTAGAGAAATGGCCGAAAAGGCTGTTGAGATAGCCATGGAAGTTGATGATATGCTTGAACTCATTGACAAAATTATTGAACATGGTGAGGCAACATTGCAATACACGCCTGAACTGCTACCAGTTTTGAAACAAGCGGGTGTAGTTGACTCAGGTGGACAAGGACTTATGTATTGGTTGAGAGGTGCATATATGGCTCTTGAAGCAGGAGAAGACTTTGTTCTTGAGTTTGAAACTGATGAAAGTAGTGATGATGTTGGTCTTATTCTTCAAGAAAGCCAGAAGACCTAAAATTTGGATATTGTACGGAGTTTATCATTAATGTGAATTGCGATACCCATGAAAGCGAGAGAGAAGCTCATGGTCTTAGAACTTATCTTGAAACGATTGGTGATTCAATTGTGGCAGTAGCTGATGAGGATATCATCAAAGTTCATGTACATACCAATGATCCTGGGATGGCACTTCAAAAAGGTCTATCAATAGGTGAATTAACAAATTTGAAGATCGACAACATGAGAGAAGAACATGCCAATCGATTGATTTCTATGGAACAGGTTGACCAAGAAACCCATAAAAAACCAGAAGAAATGAAGGACTATGGATTTGTAACCATCTCCATAGGGTCTGGTTTAACAGAAATCTTCAAGGGTCTTGGCTGTGATCATATTGTTGAAGGTGGTCAAACAATGAACCCATCAACAGATGACATTGTAACAGCCATTGAAAATGTTCATGCCCATAATGTGTTTATTCTTCCTAATAACAAGAATATCATTTTGGCGGCTGAACAAGCCAAGGATATTGTAGAAGATAAAGTAATCCATGTCATCCCTACAACGACGATTCCACAGGGCATCAATGCAATGATAAACTTTGATGCTAGCATCTCACCTGAGGACAATGAAGAAGCTATGACGGAGTGTTTATCAGAAGTTGTTTCAGGCCAAGTGACTTTCGCAGTAAGGGATACAGTTATTGAAGGTAAGAACATTACTGAAGGTGATATTTTAGGTATCGGTGAAGGTAAAATTGAGGCCGTAGAGCCAGATGTTGAATCTTCAGCAAAAGTCTTGTTTGATGCATTGATTGATGACGATAGTGAGCTGATCAGCATATACTACGGAGAAGATATTGAAGAATCAACGGCTCAGAATTTGGCCGATGACATCGAAGAGAAATATCCCGATGTTGAAGTTGAAGTTCATTATGGTGGACAACCATTATATTATTATATAATGTCGGTTGAATAGGTTAAATAATAAGTAATAACATCCATACACCGATGACATCCGTCATCGGTGTTTTTTAATTAGCAAGCATAAAGGTGAGAGTATGAATCTAAATATGCCAATAACGGTATTAAAAGGTATCGGAGAAAAAAAAAGCCCAGGATTACCAGCGACTTGGTATTTCAAAAGTGAAGGACCTCATAGAATTTTACCCAAGAACATATGAAATGGGTATGGGATTCTCTTTGCTTTCAGAAGTGGTCGAAGGCAAAACTTTTATGGTCAAAGGGACTGTTTGTCAAAAAACCAATACCAGAAAAGCTGGTAGACTCATGATGACATCCACAATGATTAGGGATTATAGTGGCGAGGTATACGTGACATGGTTTAACCAGCCATACCTAAAAAAGCAATTGACTCTTGGTACAGAAGTAACACTAAAAGGTAAGGCTGTCTATAAATACAATAAGTTACAGTTCACATCGCCTAAGCTGCTAACAAAAAAAAGACCTCGAGTATATGAAGGACAAATCCGTATTGCCTATTTATCCAATGAGTAAAGGGGTTTCACAAAAGTCTATACGTTTGTCAATTGCCATGGCTATTGAACATGCAGGAGATGAAATAAGAGATTTTTTGCCAAGAATCATCAAAGACAAATATCATCTAGCTGAACTTGATTTTGCAATAAATCAAGTCCATTATCCAGACGGAGAAGAATCTCTTAATAGGGCTAGGAGAAGATTGGTATTTGATGAGTTTCTACTATTCCAATTAGGGCTTATGTCCCTTAGAGAAGATCAGGTGAAAATTGATAACCAGTTTGAATTTGTAAAATCATTTAAATATTCTCAGATGCTTTCATCTTTACCATATGCCTTAACGGGTGCACAAAATAGGGTCATGGATGAAATATTAAGAGATCTGAAAGGTCCACACAATATGAATCGACTAATTCAAGGTGATGTTGGTTCAGGTAAAACCATCGTATCAGCACTAGCAATGATGCTAGCTGTGGAAAATGGTTTTCAAGCTGCCTTAATGGCCCCAACGGAAGTTTTAGCAAAACAACATTATGTGTCTCTTAGAGAAGCCTTTGAAGGCCTTGAGGTTCGAGTAGGTCTTCTGGTAGGCTCAATGACAAAGAAGCAAAAAGAGGATGTCTATTACCTATTAAAGGAAGGACTTTTGGATGTAGTTGTTGGTACCCATGCCGTAATACAAGAGGGGGTAGGTTTTAAGAATCTATCACTGGTTATTACCGATGAGCAACATCGTTTTGGTGTAAAGCAAAGAGAGGTATTGGCTGGTAAAGGGCACTACCCCCCATGTACTTATTATGAGCGCAACCCCAATTCCTAGAACGCTGGCGTTGATTTTGTATGGTGATATGGATGTGTCAATTATAGATGAAATGCCACCTGGTCGACAAATAATTGATACTTATAGTGTAGGCACATCTTATCGTAATAGAATCAATCAATTTATGCTAAAAGAAGTTGAAGATGGCAGGCAATGTTATGTTGTATGTCCAAAAGTAGAGGCAAGTGAAGAAGATGAATTAACAGATGTCATCACGTATAGTCAAGACTTGGCAGAAGCTTTACCGAGCCATGTTAAGGTTGAATATCTACACGGTAAAATGAGGCCGAAAGAGAAAAATGATATAATGGAGCGCTTTGTTGCAGGTGACATACATATTGTTGTTTCAACAACCGTTATTGAAGTTGGAATTAATGTTCCAAATGCTACAGTTATGGTTATAGAAAATGCTGAAAGGTTTGGTTTGGCCCAACTCCATCAACTCCGTGGTAGAGTCGGTCGTGGTAAACATAAATCATTCTGCGTTCTAATTACGGATAGCAAGACTGAAAATAGTCAAAAAAGAATGTCGATTATGACAGAGTCAACTGATGGATTTGTGATAGCTGAAAAAGACCTTGAACTTAGAGGTCATGGAGACCTTCTAGGCATAAGGCAAAGTGGTATTCCTGCATTCAAAATTGCCAACATTTTGGAAGATGCCAGAACTCTTAAAGATGCCAATGAAGTTGCAAAGACAATTCGAGAAAAGAATGGTATACTACTTGAAGATGATTTTTCATATCTTAAAGATAAAATTGATACATATATGGACGAATATATGTCCTATATTGCTTTATAAAGGAGTGATTTGAATGCGTGTAATAGCGGGAAGTGCAAGGTCATTACCACTTCATACACCAGAAGGCAGCGAAGTAAGACCTACAATAGATCGGTACAAAGAGACCGTGTTTAACATAGTATCAGGCTATATTCCAGGAGGTAAAACACTGGATATATTTAGTGGTTCTGGTAGCATTGGTATTGAAGCTTTGAGTAGAGGGGCAAAAGAGGCAGTTTTTGTTGAGAATTCAGGTCATGCCATGCAATGCATTGAACATAACCTGAATTTTACAAAATTGTTTGAAAAAGCAAGACTTTTGAAGTATGATTATACAAGAGCGCTTATGATGCTTAGAGACCAGAAACAGCAGTTTGATCTAATTTATATGGATCCACCATATGAAAAGGATATGGAGGAAGCTACATTAGAGTTAATTAAAGAGTATGATTTGCTTGTAGATGATGGTATTATCGTGATTGAAAGCAGTAACAAGACGAATCTTAATTATTTGAGTGAGGATGATGTGTTTGATGTGGCGAAAATCAAGAAATTCAACACATGCAAATTCACCTTTGTAAAGAAAAAGTAGCTAGAGCCGAAGGCTGACTATAAGGATGTGACGTTGAATGAATACGGCTGTATACCCTGGATCTTTTGATCCAGCAACCAATGGACATTTGGACATTATACAAAGAAGTGCTAAGCAAGTAGACCATTTGGTGGTAGGGGTACTGAATAATATTAGAAAAAAAAAGTTTGTTTACAATAGAGGAGAGAGTAACACATCTAAAGGAATTGACCAAAGATATAGAGAATGTAGAAGTCATTTCCTTTAAAGGGTTATTGGTGGATTTCATGGTGGCACAAAAGGCTAATGTGATTATTAGAGGATTCAGAGCAGTTTCTGATTTTGAATTTGAGATCCAACTTGCACAAACCAATTACAATCTTAACCCAGATGTGGAGACAATCTTTCTAGTTACAAGGAATGAATTCTCATTTCTAAGCTCAAGTGTGGTACGAGAAGTAGCCATGTATGGCGGAGATGTGAGTAAAATGGTTCATCCTTTGACGGCGAAATTACTCAAAGAAAAATATGATGAGATGGAGGTTACAAAATGAGTGACGTATTTAATCTAATTGATGAAATGGAAGGGTATTTTGAAGAATGTAAATCAGTACCTTTTTCCAATAAAATTGTTGTGGATATGGAAGTCATATACGAATTCATGACAGATTTAAGCTTAAGATGCCGGAAGAAATAAAACGTTCACAAAGAATACTTGATGAAAAAGAACGTATCATAGATGAAGCTAGGCGTGACGCTGATCAAGCTGAGACGAGAGCTGCTGCAAGGGTAGATGAACTTGTTAATGACCATGAAATCAGCAAGAAAGCTCAGGAAAAAAGCCGATAGCATTTTGAATCAAGCTGAAAATGTGGCAGTTGAGATTAAGCTTGGTGCATATGATTATGTTGAAGATCTTGTAGAACAAGTGGAAATGGCTATGAGAGATACAATTGAGCAAGCCAATCACCATTACTCCAAGTTTGAACATTATATTGATCAACAAATAAGGGTTATTGCAGGCAATAAAGAGGAATTACAAGCCAGTCGTAACCATTTAGCTGGTAAAAAAAAGACTAAAAGTTTTTATCAATAGCTAGAACAATATCGTAATATTCAAATATTATGTTGACAAATACTTTTCTATATTGTAATATATGAATGTAATCAATTGGCAGAAGCAATCAACAAATTAATGACAATCATGTAGAGGTGCAATATGGAATTATTTCAACAATCCTATAAGAATATTAGTGCAGATGATGTAAGTAAGATAATGAATGAGATTGACGTACAAGTAATTGATGTTAGAGAGACCTACGAATTCTCAAATGGTCATATTGATGTGGCCTTGTCAATTCCACTTGGAAGCATTCCAGATAATATGGACCAGTTGGATAAGAGTAAGAGAATTGTGCTTGTCTGTGCAAGTGGAGGTAGAAGTACTAGCGCAGCCAACTACTTATCACAATACGGTTATGAAGTATATAATATGGTTGGTGGTATGATGGGATGGCGCTTTGCTGTAGCAAGATAAGAGTATAAGTGGTCAAGTCAAATACTTCGACGAACAATAGGATTGGCAGATGTGAAAACATCTGTCTTTTTTGTTGTCTTTATTGACAATTAAATTAACTTGAGTTAACATATAATGTGTAAAAGTTTACTGAGGTTAACCCAAGTCGAAAGGGAGTGGATGAGTTGAAAATAGCAAAGCTTTTAAAGCAACATTTAATTGAAGGTGCAACATTAAAACGAACATTGGTCTTTTTTTGTAATCGCTAATGTATTTTATGCAATCATGATTATGGTGACAATACCATATCTTGAAAACAGTATTGGAATGGCAATATTTGATATGAGGCCAATGGGGTACAGTATTGACACAGGTAGGGCCTTGCTTGAAAGTATATCGATTACAACAAAGGACTATTACATAAACTATCAATTGGTTCTAGATATTTTCTATCCCTTGTTTCAGACCTTGTTTGCAATAAGTCTTCTAGGCGTATTGTCAAAACACTACAAGGTGAGTAATGTTATTGGGGTGTTTGCTATTGGGATCTTATTAGGTGATTACGCAGAAAATATTATGATTTTCTTGCTGCTAAAGGGGTTTGAATATAATGGCGTGATATTTGTAGCAAATTGTTTTACTTTGATGAAGAGTTTTAGTACAATGATATTCTATACACTAATAACAATAATGGGTATTCGAGGTTATTTACTGACAAGGCAGAGGAAAGCGACTACATGATTCCAGAAGTATCTAGAAGAGACCAGAAAAAATCAGATAAAAAACGACAGTTTGTTGAAACCTTTATTGATGTTATGGCTGAGACAGATTTACAATCCATTAAAATCGAGACGGTTTGCCAGATGGTCGATATATCTAAAGTGACATTCTTTAAATATTTTTCCTCAAAAGAGGAAGTGTTACAACACTATATTGTAGGGTGGCAGTATAAGATGACCTATGAGCTTCATAGAGATGGTATTAAGGGTAAAGAAGCTATATACCATATACTTGATAGTATTAGTGAACACCCAGCTGGCAAACACATAATGTATGGTATTATCCATCATTTTGTTAAGCAAGATGATTTTAGCTTGATTCAGCTAAGTGACTACGAACTTTATTCTAGCTTACCTGAAGCTTATGCCGTGGGTATTAGAGTTAAGGATATATGCGAATTGTTCAAAGATGCCTTAGAAACTTATGGGTTTGACGAAGAGCTAGAGACCAGACTCCTTAAAGAATTGGTTACAGGATTTTATGGTGTGCCAATAAGAGGGAAAGTACTTGGTGAATTAAGTTTGACCAAAGCATACCATGATTTTGTGGATACGCTATTGGATGGCTATATATAATGATATAAAAAGATATAAAAAGCCGGTGCATTATGCACCGGCTTTGGTTTTTTTGCTGTAAGTGATACATACAAAACAATTACATAGCCCAGATGATTTTTCGTTATAAACGAAAATTAATTACGCTAAGCTGTTATAGATAAGTAAGGCATAACATAGCCCAGATGATTTTTCGTTATAAACGAAAATTAATCACGCTAAGCTGTTACAAAGAAAATTGGATTTTATTTGTAACTACCATTTACCCTTATTCATATGGCCTTGAAGTTCAGCTTTTGCTAATGACTTGATTTCCCAAGCGCGTGCGATAGTTTTTTCAAACACATCAACACATCCAGGGTCAAGATCAATCTCAATACCTCTTTCGCTAAGTTCAATCATTGCTGCTGCAAGATTGATTAACTCCATATGGATGTCATTTGTTTCATCTGAGTTATAAACTTTTGCCGCTTCTTCCTCAGTCAATGCCACATGTTTATCTTTTGGAGCCCCACACTTTGGACAAGCGTCAAGAGCTTCTTCACCTTCATAAATATAACCGCAAACTGTACATTTGAATAATTTCATACTAAGTTACCTCCTTGAAATTCATTTTAATATCTTATCTAAAGTTACATGTTAATGCAAATATTATTATATCATAATTACTTGATGTTGGTAATCATTTTTTATTTAGAGTGCCAAATTTACTATGAATCATATGGTTATATAGTAGGGTAGCATCTAAGTCTGCTTTAAAGCTGATGCGTTGAATGTCATCAAGTAACTTATAACCTTGTCTTACATTTACAATGATTGGTAGGTCTTCATTATATGATTTTATTTCCTTTAAGATAGACTGTCCTGTGGCTGTAAAACCAAGAACTCGAATATAGGGCTTCATATTGGTATTCAATGTTTGGAAGTTTTCTTTGGTATGACCTAAGAAGATATGTAATAAAGCCCTTGCAATTTTAGTTCTAGTATAACGCTTTGTAGTGACTTTTGATATTAAGTCGTCGTAGTTTGAAGCACAAAGTGCAGATTCATATATACGATTCTCAAGACCTTCTGTCACGTCTTGATATAATTTGAGTTGAGATTTCGGAGTGACAAGGATTTTGTATTTAAGTCCTTGGAACAAGTCCTCATAGAGTAAGGGTCCATTACCATTGCCAATGGCATTCTTAAGTTCAAGGTAAGAAGGCTCAGGCATTTTGGAACTGAGGCTATCTATATTACCTGTATCATTAATATGCTTTCTAAGTGCCGTTGCTGACGGAATGGCTACCTGACTGTTGTCATCATGATAAGTGGAACCAATTCTTTTGATGGTCGTGGGCTTGATGTGGCTATTTAGCCTTTTGAGTGCCTTGATATATTCAATACCTAAAATGTTATTTGGTGTTTGAATGAGCTTGATTGTTTCCTTGTTAAGAATCTTATGGTTGTCGTTATATTTAAGTAGTGCCATTTCTCTTGACTTTGGATATGAATGGCCTTCTGCTAGATAATCGTTTAGTAATACCTTATATCCAAGGGGTTCATTGTAGAGAATATCTGCGATTGCTTCTAATTCATTAATATCACCATGTTCACTGCCATAATTTAGGTGTGTAATAATACCACAGGCATTTAGTATAGCCATGGAGTGATGAGAAAAGGACTCAGCACTGGATGTTGCAAAATAGGTAGGTAGCTCAAGGACAAGGTCAATGCCACTTTCAAGGGCAGCTCTTGTTCTATGATACTTATCAATGATCGCAGCTCGCCACGTTGAACGAAATTACCACTCATTAACAGTGTGGTTCTCTTGGAATTTGTAACTTTCTTGGCCTCTGCTAATTGATAGGCGTGGCCAAGGTGCATTGGGTTGTATTCAGTGATAATACCACAAGTGTTCATAATCATCTTCCTTTTATAGATATATTATCATTAGTATAGCATATAGGGACTATGGCTGCCATTTGGTCCATCATTGTTCATATAAAAAACAATAAAAACACAAAAAAAAACATTGTATACAATGTTCACAACGTATATAATGAATATGAAAAAGTATCATATGCGAATTAGGGAGAATTACCCTTTGGTAAAAAATAGATAGCCAAAGCAGAAACTTATAGTCTGAAAGGAGTACCAAATTTTGAGCTTTATTGAAATGATTAAAGACAGAGCAAGACAATCGAGAAAGACAATTGTTCTACCAGAATCTCTTGAAAGAAGAACAGTTGAAGCAGCAGCACAAATTATTGCAGAAGACATCTGTGATGTTGTACTAATTGGAGATGCAGATGCAATCAACGATGTAGCAAGTGGTCTTGATATTACAGGTGCAACCATTGTTGACCCAAATTCATTTGACAAAATGGATACTTATATTGCTAAATTAGTAGAACTTAGAGAGAAAAAAGGTATGACCACTGAGAAAGCGACAGAATTACTGAATTCTAATGCCTTATATTTAGGTGTTATGATGGTTAAGATGGAGGATGCTGACGGTATGGTAGCAGGCGCTGTCAATTCAACAGCCAATGTTCTAAGACCTTCACTTCAAATCCTAAAAACTGCACCTAACACAAAACTTGTATCATCATGTTTCGTCATGGTTGTACCAGATTGTGATTTAGGCAACAATGGTACATTCGTATTCTCTGATTGTGGATTGGTTCAGAATCCTGATGCTGAGGAATTGGCTGCAATAGCTGGTAGTTCAGCAAAATCATTCGAAAGCTTAGTGGGCGCAGAACCTGTTGTTGGTATGTTGTCACACTCAACTAAAGGCAGTGCTTCACACCCTGATGTTGATAAAGTGGCTAAGGCAACTGAAATGGCCAAAGAATTATACCCAGAATACAAAATAGACGGTGAATTCCAACTTGACGCGGCTATCGTACCAAGTGTTGGTGCTTCAAAAGCTCCAGGTAGCGATATCGCTGGTAATGCCAATGTTCTTGTATTCCCAGACTTAGATGCTGCAAATATTGGTTATAAATTAACACAAAGATTAGCGAAAGCAGAAGCTTACGGACCAGTAACACAAGGTTTGGCTAAACCAGTCAACGATTTATCAAGAGGGTGTTTTGCATCTGATATCGTTGGAGTTGTTGCAATCACTGCCGTACAAGCTCAATAGAAAAGCAACACACACACACACGCACGTATAATAGGGAGCGAAAAATATGAATGTATTAGTATTAAATTGTGGTTCTTCATCATTGAAGTACCAGCTTATTAACATGGAAAACGAAGAAGTCCTAACGATTGGTATTTGTGATAGAATCGGGATTGAAGGTTCATACATTGGCTACACACCAAAAGGTTATGACGATAAAATTAAAAAAGAAGTAGCGATGCCAGATCATAAAGAAGCAGTTAAGCATGTTATTGACTCATTAATCAATGATGAAGATGGTATGATTAAGTCTATGGACGAGATTTCAGCAGTTGGACACCGCGTTGTCCATGGTGGGGAAGCATTCTCAGCATCAACAATCATCAATGATGAGGTGGTTGAAGCAATCAAAGCTTGTTCGGATCTTGCACCTCTTCACAATCCTGCAAACCTAATTGGTATTGAAGCTTGTGAAGCACTTATGCCAAATACACCTCAAGTAGCAGTCTTTGATACAGCATTCCACCAAACAATGCCTAAGAAGTCATACTTGTATGCACTTCCATACAAATACTATAGAGAACACAAAGTGAGAAGGTATGGTTTCCATGGTACATCTCACAAGTATGTGGCTTATAGATTGGCTGAATTCCTTGGTAGAGACATAAAAGACATGAAAATTGTTGTATGTCACTTAGGAAACGGTGCATCTGTATGTGCAGTAGATGGCGGTAAGTCAGTTGATACATCAATGGGACTTACACCACTTGAAGGTCTAGCAATGGGTACACGTTCAGGTGATATGGACCCAGCAATTGTTCAGTTTATTGCTGAAAAAGAGCATTTAACGTTGAATCAAGTTATTAATGTTCTTAACAAAGAATCTGGTGTTAAAGGTATCTCTGAGATATCTAATGACTTTAGAGATCTGGAAGCAGCCATTAATGATGGAAGTGAAAGAGCAGCGTTGACTATGGATGTATTCCACTTAAGAGTTGCTAAGTACATTGGTGCTTATGCAGCAGCTATGAACGGCATCGACGCAGTTGTATTTACAGCTGGTCTTGGTGAGAATAACAAAGTCGTACGTAAAGAAATCTGTAACTACCTTGGCTACCTTGGTGTTAAGGTTGATGATGAACTTAACAACTGTAGAAGTATCGAAAGAGACTTCTCAGCAGAAGGTGCTACAGTGCGTTCATGTGTCATTCCAACAAATGAGGAACTTGCTATTGCAAGAGAAACAAAAGGCTTATTGTAGAATAATTCTTAGGGCCATTCATGAAAATGAATGGCCCTTTTTTATTGGCTCTTTCTTGTTGGATCGTATTGTGTTATAAATATGTTAATGATACTATAGATGTAATTTCTAGAGAGAATCATGTGACCTTTTAAAGTTAGGCAATTGGTGAGGAGAAACTATGGGAAAATATGAATATGTATTTTTTGATTTTGATGGGACGCTTACAGATTCTAAGATTGGTATTACCAAGTCAGTTCAATATTCTTTGGCAAAGTTTGGCATAAATGAAAAGGACTTAAATGAATTATCCATAACAAGAGAGGATAAGCTTGTTATGATTGGTGATAGAAAACACGACATTATTGGTGCCAATGAAAATGAAATCGATTCAATAGGTGTCGTTTATGGTTATGGAACTTCGGAAGAGTTAATAGAAAGTAATGCGACACATATCGTCTCAACAGTTGATGAACTGAAGGTGTTTCTGTCCAATGAGTGATATTCTAAGTATGAGCAATAGATGATTTTTGAGAGGTTAATGATGAAAGTAGAATTTTATCCTGTAGGAGAAATGGATGACAGTGGGCTTAAATATGTCGTCCTTAGTGGGTCTTATAATAAGAAGTGGGTCTTTGTTAGGCACAAAGAAAGAGTGACTTGGGAAATTCCAGGTGGTCACATAGAAAAGGGAGAAGCAGCAGATGATGCAGCAAGGCGAGAGTTGGTTGAAGAAACCGGTGCTGTAGAATTCTCAATTGAAGCCATATGTGATTACTCAGTCGAACGAGGTGGGGAAAAGAACTATGGCAGATACTATTTTTGTGACATTACGGAACTTGGACCTCTTGGAGATTCTGAAATTGGTCAAGTGATGCTTGATGGGTCATTACCAGACAATCTAACATATCCCCAGATACAAGCAATTTTATTTGAGAAAGTGAGGGAGAGGCTATGAGTATTATTTTATTGCTGGCAGTATTAGGTTTTCTTATATTTGTTGTTGGTGGCGGTGTCTTAATTGGGATTATAGTTAGTAACAAAGAGAAGAACAATCGATAATGGAAGAATGGTAAATACATGTTGAAAAGTAACTTTAAGTATATGAATGAAAACTTTGATGGTCAGGACTATAAATATATAGATTTATGCAAAAGCACCTTCAGCAATTGTTCTTTTAAGGATACGGATTTTGGTGAAGTGTCGATATATGGGTGTGAATTTGTTGATTGTGATTTTAGAGCAGCCAGGCTCAATGCTGCATCAATTGTTCAATCGGCATTTACTAACTGCCGTTTCTCTTTTGCAGATTTGTTTGGCACATCCTTAACCGATTGCAAAATGACAGGTTCTAGCTTTGGAGAAGCCAATATGCTAGGTATAACCATCAAAGGCGGTGTTTGGTCATATACCAACTTGAAACACCATGATTTCTCAGGTGGTGAGCTTAGAAATATTGATTTTACTTATGCAGATATGACTGGGTGCAATATTGAAAAAGTTAAGTTTGGTGGCAGTAGACTAAATAATGTTGTTCTAGCTAATGCAAAAATAAAGGGATGTGACTTTAGAGATGCAGACCTAACAGGGATTAATCTATCTCTACTTGATCTTACAAAGGTTAAGCTAGATATGACCCAGTGTATTCAATTAGCGATGTCAAAAGGTGCAATTATAGATTAAAGGAGGCGTATGATATGGGTTGGTGTGAAAAATGTCAATATGAATATGAAGAGGGCATAGAAAGTTGCTCGGATTGTGGTTCGAAGCTAGTGGAGGAATTGCCTGATAAGGAACAAGCTTTTGAGGAGATTATGTCGGCGTATCCCATGGATACGGATGAATCACTTGTTAAGTTCTACTTTGCTGATTCGGATGAAGAGGCAAACAGTATTATTGCACTAATGGATTATAACGGCATCAAAGTTCTAAAGAATCCTATAGGTGCTGGTTCCTATTTAACGATTGTTCAAGGATTTAATACACAAGGTATTGACTTATACGTTCTTGAGAGTGATGTGGAAGCGGCTAAGCTTGTGCTTGATAGTAGGAAAGCAGTGTCATTTGAAGAAGTTGAAGGTCAAGAGGCTATAGGAGCAGAGGGGCAAGAAGCTGTAGGAGCAGAGGGTCAAGAAGCAGATGATATGTCAATGGATATCTATATGAAAGAAAGACGTAGGAAGTCTAGATTATTAGTGACCTGGTTTTATCTAATTCCAGTAGGACTATTCTTATGTTATCTATTATATGCCAGTATACTTGAAGGTTAGTTATGTGAAAGGTTAATTATGAGAAGAAGTATTAAGAATAAAAAGGTCCTGCTATTTGATTTATTCTTCACTCTAATCAGTACTTTTGATAACAAGGACCATATAGTTCATGAATGTGAAGTGTTAGACATTGACAGACAATTATGGGATAGGGTATCAGTAAGTCAATACCATGATAGGGGACTTGGTCTCGTTAATGACCCGCTTACCATTGTCAAAAACGTGGTTGATGAGATTAGAGATGATGTAGGTATAGACTTGCTGCAAAAAGCAACAGAGACACGAATTAAACGCTTCAGGCGTGCTGTAGTGGATGTGCCACAAAAGAATGTTCAAGTATTGAAACAATTGGTCAATCAAGGCTATCGCCTAGGACTCGTTAGTAATGCGGATGTTATAGATATATTTGGGTGGCAAGAATCACCACTGTGTGGTATATTTGAACACACAATATTCTCTTGTGAAGTTGGATTGGCTAAACCAGATAGAAAAATCTATGAACATGCCTTATCATTATTTAACGCTAGTGCCCATGAATGTACTTTTATTGGTGATGGTGGTAGTGATGAACTAATGGGTGCAAAGCGTGTTGGTATCAGTACAATTCTTACAAAGGAGTACCGTAGTCACCTATGGCCTGAAAGTGTTGTAGATATTGAACGATACGCAGATGATGCAATCATGGACCTATCTAATCTAATGGATTAAGAGATAATTATAAAGCCTATGGAATTATTATAAATAAGTATGACCAATGGCCTTGACAAAGACTCTGGTCATATGTATAATAACATGTGGTTATTTTAAGGAGTGATATCATGCTTATCAATATAGCCGAGCTGTTTTCACAGACAGTAAAAGATGTAAAAGTAAGTCGTGAACTAGCACTAGAGACAATAGCATTTGGTGGTGAAAACTTCACCGTTATTGAACCTATTAAGATAGAACTCGATTTAACAAAGCTTGCAGAAGATGACTATCTAGCAAGTGGCATTATTACAACAGCATTGACCACATCATGTAACAGATGTATGGAAGATGTTATAAGCAAAGTGAAAGCTGATTTTTCTAAAGAATTGAAACTTGGATTTGAAGGTGAAGATGAAGAAGACCTTCATGAGTATCTGGATGGCCAAGTCTTGGATTTAGAAAAGTTCGTTTTAGATGAAGTCTACATGAATGTTCCTATGAAGGTATTGTGCAGTGAAGATTGCGAAGGGCTATGTAAATCATGTGGTAGCAATCTAAATCACAAGGCCTGTGATTGTGAGAACGACAATGTAGACCCCAGATTAGCTGGGTTAAAAGATCTGTTGAATGAATTTAAGGAGGTGTAGACCATGGCAGTACCAAAGCGTAAAGTATCAAAAGCAAGAAGAAATAAGAGAAGAGCTAACTGGAAATTAACAGCTCCTAATCTAGCTGCATGTCCAAAATGTGGTGAAGCTGTAATGCCTCATCATGCATGTAGAGCATGTGGAACATACAAGAACAAAGTAGTTCTTGAAGTAGAATAATCTACACTTCATTATAATAAAATGAATATTTTGAGACAGTTCACTTTTTGAACTGTCTCTTTTTATTTGACAATAAAGTTTACAAGCTATACATTATTATTCCTTAGTACAGTGGTATAATAGTAAAGAACAAATATAAGGATAAGGTGGTAAGAATATGAGAATGACAAATCAATATGTTTTTGGCTCTGAACATGATATCCGTGGTAAACTCTTTAACATATATGTGCGTATATCAATGCTTGCGATTGTTCTATATATACTTGCCTTTGTTTCCGTAGGTCAGTTTCTTGCGGCGGTCATTCAGACGGTGTTTCTGATTCCATTTGTATTGGCACTTAAGTTTTATGGTGCCAATACAAGAACCATTGGAATTACTTTGGCATTGTCCTCATCTATTGGTGTTGTTTTTGTCCAGACTTTTTTGATTTTCACAAAGGCCTCCGGCTTTCAATACCAGCTCTTGGTTTTGATGATTGTAATTTTTCTTATTAGTGATCTTAAATCGATTGCAAACCAACATTTTACTGTAGCAATTGCAGTTGTTAATGCTACAGCCTTTATGTTGTGTGAAGTGGTTGCAGTAGAACCAGTATTTGGATTTGGTCAAATTAATTATGTTTTGATGAGGTCTATGAGCTTTGGCGTATTGTTGATTGCCATGATTGTTATGTTATATGTATATTCAGAACAGTTGTCCAGAAAAGAGACGGCCCTTGTTCATCTGGCAAACCATGATTCTTTAACTGGTATATTTAACAGAGGTCACATTACCAGTGTTGGTCATAAAAAATTTACCGAGATTAGAGATTTGGAAGCAAAGATGAATCATATAGATATTGGCACATTTACCGTAATGCTCTTTGATATTGATGATTTCAAAAGAGTGAATGATTTATTTGGTCATGGTGCAGGAGATGAGGTCTTGATTAGATTGACTGAAAATGTGGAGTCTTTGCTAGAGGATTCCTATGTCTTTGGTCGTTATGGTGGTGAAGAGTTTGCCATACTCCTTGAAGATGTAACAAACGAGGAAGCAAGGAGTTTTGCAGAGATGGTAAGGGTATCTATTGAGAATCTAAGCATTTTGTACCTAGGTCACTCCATTTCATTTACAATAAGTATTGGAGTGTGTCCATATTCGGCTCATTTCAAAACTTATGATGAAATGATGCTTGAAGTTGATAAACAACTTTACATTGCCAAAGCAGAAGGAAAGAACCGAACATCCATTAGTGCAGTGTAGGTAAATTTGTGATTAATAAATAGTTTTCGCCCATGACATATGTGTAGGATGTCATGGGCGTTTGTTATTTACATAAAAAACTTATTGCAAAGACATCCTACTTTTAGTATATTAAATTCATATGAAAGATTATAGTTGTGATTTTAAGCTATGATTAATGGGAGGCTTTGGAATGGAATTGACGAGAATAGCCATAGACGCTATGGGTGGAGATGATGCGCCTAAAGCAATGGTTGAAGGTGCAGTTTGGGCCCTTAGAGAGAATGATGGTATCCATATTATTTTGATTGGGGACCAAGTTCAAATACAAGAATTACTGAATAATGAAAATTATGATAAAAACAGAATGGAAATTATTCATGCAGAAGAAGTTATATCTAATAATGAATCACCAGTTTTAGCAATTCGTAGAAAGAAAAACTCTTCACTTGTCATTGCCCTTAACCTAGTAAAAGAGAAAAAGGCAGACGCATTGGTTTCAGCCGGTGCAACGGGTGCTGTTCTTGCAGGTGGTACATTGGTTGTTGGAAGAATCAAGGGTATTGAAAGACCTGCACTAGGCACATTGCTTCCGACAGATAAAGGAATGACATTGCTCATGGATGCTGGAGCCAATGTAGATTGTAAACCTCAGTTTTTACATCAATTTGCAAAAATGGGTGCTATATACTACGAAGCATTCTTAGATATTAAGAATCCTACAGTGGCCCTTGTTAATAACGGAGCTGAAGAAAAGAAAGGAAATGCTCTTGTAAAAGAGACTTTTCCGATTTTTAAAGAAGATAAGGATTTAAACTTTATTGGCAACATTGAAGCACGAGAGATTCCGGCAGGAGAGGCTCATGTTATTATCTGTGATGGTTTTGTAGGAAACGTCATATTGAAATTAACAGAAGGTCTAGCTAAATCATTAATGGGCATGATTAAAAAGCCATTATGTCTACGACAATTAGTAAGATTGGTGGACTTTTAATTAAAGGTTCTATGAAAGAGCTTAAGAAAAAATTGGATTATACAGAGTACGGTGGCGCGCCATTACTTGGACTTGAAGCCTTGGTGGTTAAAGCTCATGGAAGTTCTAATGCCAAAGCATTTAAGAATGCTATTCACCAGTGTAAGACATTTGCTGATAAAAAAGTAAATGAAAAAATAAAACAACAACTCATTGACTAAATGAGTAAAGCATATAGAAAGGAGCTTATTGATGGACGAAAAACAATTACTTGATATTATTGCGGGGTACACAACTTATGATGCATCTGGTCTTAGTGAAGAAATGAATTTTGCCGATGATCTAGGGATTGACTCACTTGATCTGGCTCAAATCATAATGGCTGTTGAAGACGCTTATGAACTTGAACTGGAAGAAGAAGTACTTGAGAATGTTCAGACTGTTGGTGATGCAGTGAACATGTTAAAAGAAGCTTAATAATGTGAATGCAAAAGGACTTCTAGTCCATTTCTGGAAGTCCTTTTTTGTTGCCTTCTTTTGTGATATAATATTAGCTTGTGGGATGAACTAAAATAGACGAAAGAAAGGGGAATCAAGTATGCCACAGGGTAAAGATGTTGAAGCGTTTCAAGATATAATCTCTTATCGCTTTGAAGACATGAGGTTGTTAAAACAAGCCTTAACCCATAGCTCCTATGCCAACGAGCATAGAATGAGTAAGTTTGAGAATAATGAACGACTTGAGTTTCTTGGAGATGCAGTTCTTGAAATAATCACATCTGAGTATCTTTTTAGAAAGTACGACCAGATGTTAGAAGGAGAACTGACAAAGTTTAGAGCCAGCATAGTATGCGAGCCTACTTTGGCCAATTTTTCAAAGGAAATTGAACTTGGTGATTATTTGATGCTTGGTAAGGGCGAAGACAATTCAGGTGGAAGACACAGATCTTCGGTATTGTCAGATGCAGTTGAAGCGTTAATTGGTGCCATATATTTAGATGGTGGCCTTGAAGAAGCAAGGATTTTTGTAGAATCAACCTTATTAAAGGATGTTGAAAAACGTAAATTGTTTGTAGATTCTAAAACACATTTACAAGAGATCATTCAAAAAAACAGTGATCATTCAGTTGATTATGTGATCGCATCAGAAAAAGGTCCAGACCATTCTAAGCTTTTTGAAGTGGTTGCAACACATCAAGGAGAGGCAATTGGGCATGGGTTTGGACGGAGTAAGAAAGCGGCAGAACAAGAAGCGGCTTTTGACGCAATTAAGAAGTTGTAGTGTAAATAAGTTAGTGATGGAGAGATAGCAATGCATTTAAAAAGCGTAGAGCTTTATGGGTTTAAATCATTTGCCAACAAAATGGTCTTCAAATTTGACCAGGGGATTACAGCAATTGTAGGTCCAAACGGCAGTGGTAAAAGTAATGTTGCAGATGCTGTCAGGTGGGTACTTGGTGAACAAAGAGCCAAGCAACTTCGTGGTGGTAAGATGCAAGATGTAATATTTGCGGGAACAGAAGCTAGAAAACCACTTGGTTATTGTCAAGTGGATCTAACGATAGATAATCACGATATGAAGATGCCAATAGAGTATACGGAAGTCACTGTTTCAAGGCGGGTCTATCGTTCTGGTGAAGGTGAATACTTTATTAACGGTACAGGATGTCGACTTCGTGACGTACTTGAGTTATTTATGGATACTGGTGTTGGTCAAGAGGGTTATTCAATTATCGGTCAGGGTCAAATAGATAAGATTTTATCTAATAAACCTGATGAGAGAAGAGCGCTTTTTGATGAAGCTGTCGGTATCGTCAAATTTAAGAAGCGTAAATCAAGGGCAGAAAAAACGTCTAGATGAAGAAAAGCAAAATCTTTACAGGGTCAATGATATTATTTCTGAGCTAGAAGGACAAAAGGAAACCTTGACGGACCAAGCAGAAAAGGCCAAGGTTTATTTGGATGTCAAAGAAGAGCTGAAAACCAATGAAGTCAATGTTTTTATAATGGATGTTAAAAATATTGATGAACGTCTTGCTGAATTAAAAGAAAAGCAAAGGAGCGCAGAACGTAATATTGGTACAGTCAGAATGGAGTATCAGGAGAACAAGACAAAGCATACACAGTATAGTGAGAAAATAGAAGCCCTTGAGTCAGAGATTGAGGATATAAGGTCTAAACAGACTGAGTTAACGGTTCAGAAGGAAAAGAAAGAAAGTGAAATCAATCTGACCAAAGAACAGATTTTGCATCTTACCAGCAATAATGAGCGATTTAACTTAGATGTTGATAGCTTAAATAAGCGTAAGGCTAAGGGGGCTGAAGAACTTGAGGCATATAAGAACAATATGTCTTCCTTGTTTGAAGAAAGTGCCAAGAGTGAAGAAGCTTTAAAGAACCACGAAAGCAAGTTGCAAGAAATCAATGACTCAATTGTAGAGGAAGAAGAAACAGTCAGTAGCATTCAGTCCAATATGATTGAACGTTTAAATGAGATATCGAATATCAAAACTCAGATGCAACGTTTTCACACAATGGCAGAGAACACAACTTCTAGAAAAGACAGTATAATGGCTAGAAAACGTATTCTTGAAGCTTCAATTAACGGTCTTAAGGTCAACCTCAAAGAGGAAAAGCTGATTAAAGATAAGTTGGAATTTGAGAAGAAGGATTTGAAAGAACGTTCTGAGCAGATCAATCAATCAAGACTTAGTGAAAACCAAGAGCTTGGTAAAGTTGAGAATGAACGCAAAGAACAGATTCAAGCACTTCAAACTTTAGAATCTAAACATAAAGCATTATCTGAGATATCTGATCAGTATGAAGGTTACAATTTTTCTATCAAAAAAGTAATGGCCATGAAGACTAATCCTCAGTACAAGAATAAGATATGTGGTGTTGTAGCAGACATTCTCAAAGTTGAGGCACTATATGAACGCGCTATTGAAATAGCCCTTGGTGGAAATTATCAGAATATTATTACTGAAGATGAGCAAAGTGCTAAAGCACTAATTAAGTACTTAAAAGAAAACAAGTTCGGTAGAGCGACCTTCCTTCCACTGACTAATATTAGACCTAAGGTGAACAAGGTTTCAGGTATTAAGTCAGAACCAGGAGTGATTGGTTATGGTGATGAACTGGTTACAACTGAATCTAAATATGACAATGTTATAAAAATACCTTCTTGGTAGAGTCATCATAGCCAATTCAATCGATGATGCTGTAAAACTAGGTAAGAAGTATAACAACACCCTACGGATTGTTACCTTGGACGGAGATGTTGTAAATCCAGGTGGCTCATTGACGGGTGGTGCTTATAAGAATAATAAGACTCAATTCCTATCGAGAAAAAGAGAAATTGATGAATTAAGTAAAAAAATGGACAATGTTAAAGATGGTCTTAGGATTGTTAATTCTAAGTATCAGGAATTGCTTTATCAAAAAGAGCAACAAGATGAGCAATTTGAAGAGATTAACATTAGGCTTCAGGATTTGAACATGGAACTAAACAGTCAAGGCATGAAAGTACACCAGATTCAAAGTGAAATCAAAAAAGGTGATATGGAGCTTGGCGGTTTGCTTGATGAGGAAACACAGCTTGAAAATCAAGAAGGTGATTTAAACAGTCAATTATCTAATCTGGATACAAGCCTTAAAGAGAATGAAGTTAATAAAGAACATGCAGAAACGACAGTTAAGAATCTTATGGCAAGAACCATTGACCTCAAAGTACAAAAGGATTCATTGGTTGAAGAAATCACCAAGTTGAGAATCGAATACAATTCACATGAAGAGCAGCGCAGTCATGCAAAGACTAATATCGACCGTATGACAGGTGAACTTAGTGATTTAGGCAGACAGATTGAAGGTCTCCTTGCTGAAATAGAGATTAATAACAAGAAAAAAGCAAGTAAAGAGGCTGAAATTGTTGAGCATCAAAACAATATCATTCAGTATGATGAAATTATCAATGAAGTGAAGTCTAAAAGTAATGGTCTTAATGATGAACGTCATGATATTGTTAAAAAAGCAAGAAGCACTCTATGTTGCACAAGAAGAAATCTCTGAGCGCATTACTATCCTTGAGAAAGAACTGATTAGACTTGAAAATCAATTCTCAAAGAATGAAGGTCAAAAAGAAAATTATATTGACTATATGTGGAATGAATATGAATTAACCTACAATAACGCTATGCAATATCTACGTGAAGACATCGGAACTATTGGTGTAATCAAGAAGCGTATTGATAGACTGAAGGGTGAAATTCGTGAACTTGGTGATGTTAATGTCAATGCCATTGAAGATTATAAGAATGTTGTTGAACGTTATGACTTCTTAACAACTCAAAGAGATGACATTATCGAAGCGGAACTTAAGCTTAGAGAAGTGATTGATGAGTTGGTTATGCAGATGCAAGCTCAATTCAAAGAACAGTTCGCAGCCATCAATACCCAGTTCCAGATTGTGTTCAAGGAACTATTTGGTGGAGGGAAAGCTTTCCTTCGACTATCGGATGAAGAACAGGTCCTTGAAGCTGGTATACATATTAATGTTCAACCACCAGGCAAAAAGCTACAGAGTATGATGTTGCTATCTGGTGGAGAACGTGCTTTAACGGCGATAGCTTTGTTGTTTGCAATCCAGAATCTGAAACCGTCACCATTTTGTGTCCTTGATGAAATTGAAGCAGCACTGGATGATGCCAACGTTGATCGGTTTGCAAAATATTTGCGTAAATTAACCAGCAACACACAATTTATTATTATTACCCATAGAAGAGGAACAATGGAAGCAAGTGATGCTTTATATGGGATCACTATGCAAGAAAAAGGAATATCAACACAAGTTTCTGTCAAATTGATAGAAGATGTGCTTGAAGTATAGGAGATATAATGACAGAAGAAACGAAAAGAGGTTTTTTTGGCAAGCTTGTATCAGGTTTGTCAAAAACCAGAGATAATATATTAGGCGGTGTGGACCAAGTACTTAATGGGTTCTCAAGTATTGATGAGGATTTTTATGAAGAACTTGAAGAGGCATTAATCATTGCTGATTTAGGCGTAAATACGACTATGACTATCATCGAAGATATCAAGGGCAAAGTTAAAGAGCGAGGCATTAAAGAGCCTGGTGATGTCAAAGCCCTTCTCAAAGAAGAGTTAAAAGAGCTCATGTCTCTTAACCATGGTGCTTATGAATTTGAGAATAAGAAGTCAGTTGTACTTGTTATAGGTGTCAATGGTGTTGGTAAGACAACAACCATTGGAAAATTGGCAATGCGTTATAAGAGTCAGGGTAAAAAAGGTTGTTCTGGCTGCTGCTGATACTTTTAGAGCAGCAGCAATTGACCAATTAACAGAATGGGCTAATAGGTCTAGTGTTGATATTATAGCACAGCAAGCTAATTCAGACCCAGGTGCAGTTATTTATGACGCAGTTCAAGCGGCTAAAGCTAGAAATGCTGATATGCTCATTTGTGATACTGCAGGTCGATTACATAATAAGAAGAACCTGATGGAAGAACTACGCAAGATATTCAAAATTATTGAACGTGAGTATCCAGATGCATACAGAGAAGTATTGCTAGTACTTGATAGCACAACAGGGCAAAATGCCCTTCAACAAGCCAAGCAATTTAAAGAGATTGCAGATATATCAGGCATCGTTCTGACCAAGCTTGATGGTACGGCCAAAGGTGGTATAGCAGTAGCAATCCAATCGGACCTCAAACTACCAGTTAAGTTTATTGGTGTTGGGGAAGCCATTGATGATTTACAAGATTTTGATGAAAATGAGTTCATCGATGCACTTTTTGAAGAATAGAGGCGACTATGAAATACGCAGTACTTATCAAACCGAACAATAACATAGCTTTTACAGAACAATACCATATAATGTGTCAGTCAGAGCTTAAAATTATGGCCAAAGCCTATGACCTGGAACTTTCTCAACTTGAGATACACAGTTTTAACAAAGCCACCTATCTTTCGTTTGATGTAGCCAAAGTCTTAAGCCCTGATGCCCTTAGGTCTCTATATAATTTATCCTTCTTTCATATGGTTTTTACTGTAGTCGAAGGTGGTATGTATAAACCGGTAGTGGTTGATTTTGTGCCTGATTTTCAGGACGACTTGAGCACAAGAATGAAGTACAGTGGCAAGACCAATGAGCAGATCACTAGAATGATGATGATGATGGCTTATCATTCATCTGATTTTGTAGGTGCAGGCACAATTAATGTTCTCGATCCACTGTGTGGCAGAGGTACAACACTTTTTGAAGCCATGATTAGTGGTTTTAATGCATTTGGTGTTGAACGTGACAAGAGAAGCTTTATGGAAATGTCCACATTTATTGTTCGCTACATCAAAGATGCCAGATTCAAGCATAATAACCACCGTGGAAAAAATAATTCATGACAAAAAGCAGATCGGTGATTCCTTTGAACTTGAGTATGCTAAAGATAAAGCGGACTTTAAGGCAGGCCGGCTAAACACATTGAAAGTGATGTGTGGTGATACCAACAATGTTAAAGGTGCTTTTAGACATAATCTAATGCACATGATTGTTGCTGATTTTCCCTACAATGTTCAACATAGAGGTAAAGGTGAAGAAACTAGCAGCAAAGTTAAGGGGCTTTCCCATCTCTTGGAATCTGGGCTTAAGTCATGGACACCTTTTTTGAAAAAGGGTGGCGTTGTAGCTATATCGTGGAATACATACACAGATAAGAGAAGTGAGTTTGTGACCATATTCGAACAAAATGGCTATAAGGTTTTTGATGATGAGCCATTTTTACGTGTTGAACACAGGGTGGCCCAAGCAATTAACAGGGATATCATTATTGCAAAAAAGTTATAATTGATTTAAACTAACAACTCCTTATTATAGGGGTTGTTTTTATGTCATTATGATATAATATAATTAGCAACCACATTGGGTTGATAGGAAGACTCTACTGCGTTATTTGCATTAATGTATGCCCTTATGCAAAAAGGTATCTTAAATCAATGATTTGAAATGAGGTGTGATAGATGAATAGAATGTATGAAGAACTTGCGCTCAACGCATGGCCAGCACTGATAACACATCACTATGATGGTTGGCTGCTCAATTATGCCAATGGTTACACCAAAAGGGCAAACTCGGTTTACCCTATCTATGACAGTACCCTTGATAAGGAAGACAAAATTATGTTCTGTGAAGACTATTATCAAAGCAGAGGTCTAAAGCCAACCTTCAAAATGAATGATTCGGATATGCTTAGAATACTTGATATGTGTTTAGAGGATAAAGGCTATCATGTTGTAGACCCAACAGATGTGATGGTGATGGCCTTAAGTCAATCAGATGATAAAGAAATTCTAGAGTATCAAGTTAATCTTGAGTTCGATAATGAGTGGGCAAAAACCTATACAGAACTTGTGGGTATTTCAGGTGAGGATGAACAGTCTTTGGTGGCCAAAAGAACAATAAAAGAAATGTTGTCTTGTATTACACAGCAACCAATCTACATATGTTTTAAAGATGGAGAGAATGCTGTTGCTATTGGATATGGCGTAGTAGAGCGTGGATATCTTGGGATATTTAACATTATTGTGCATGAAGCCTATCGAGGTAAGGGGTATGGCCATCATGTGATGAATGCAATTCAAAAAGAAGGTCAAAAACTGGGTGCAAAATCAAGTTATCTTCAAGTGGTATGTGAAAATCAGATTGCCGTTAATTTGTACAAAAAGCTTGGTTATGAGAAGTTATATACTTATTGGTATCGTAGAAAGGAGCCCCTTGATGTCTGAGAGAGTACTTATTGCTTATTACAGTAAAACTGGTACAACAAGAAAGGTGTGTCTCATACTTAATGAGTATCTGAGTGAAGCGGGATTTGAAACCGTCATAAAGGAATTTGCCCAAGTACGTGAAGTGGCGTCCTATGATAAAATTGTGATAGCAGCCCCATCAATGGAATGCAATGGGTAGAGAGTGCTAGAAATTTTATTGAAAAATATGAAATGGAGCTGGCAGGTAAAGGTGTTGTGGCCATATTCGTATCTTATATTATTAAAACAGGCAGTCGCTTTTGGAAGAAAAAGATTCAAAGAGGCGTTAAATTAATGCTAAGGTCCATAAAGCCTGAAGTATATGCAGACTTTGGTGGCGTTGTCGATAAACCATTTCCAAATTTTGCCAGGTGGATGTTTGGAATAAAAAAAGGTGCTAAAGCGGATGTCAGTAATGACGATGAAGTGAAGGGGTTTGCAGATCAATTGATTCATAAATGGTCTAAGGAGTGATGAGATGACAATAGAACATATTGCAATTTGGACAAATCAATTAGAAGTTATGTGTGATTTCTATTGTGAGTACTTTGGAGGAAAAGCAAGTGATAAATACCATAACCAAGTCAAAGCTTTTGAATCTTTTTTTTATTAGCTTTGAATCAGGAGCGCGAATAGAACTAATGCGGATACCAGATATCGTTGAACTTGAAGCCAATCAGATGGTTTCTTGTATGGGTCTTGCCCATTTTGCTGTTTCGGTTGGTAGTGAGATAGGTGTGGTGAAATTAACCGAGGATCTAAGAAGAGATGGCTATACCATAGCAGGTGAACCTAGAACAACAGGTGATGGTTATTTTGAAAGCGTCATATTAGATCCTGATGGTAATGCAGTGGAGATAACCATCTAAGTTATAGTTGAAAAGTAGAATGACTATATAGTAATGAATAGGATGAACAGATGAAGTATAGACTAGAAGAAGATTATAAAGATAATGGTAAGCTTAGAGCCAAATTTGAAGTGCTCTTAAAAAAAGACTTTTGGAATTTCTCACGAAAAGTGGTATGAATCTGGTTGTTGGGACAATCGACATATATTACATTCATTGTTTGATGGTGATAAGATTGTAGCCAATCTGTCAACAACGGATATGGTGTGGTTGATGAAGGGTAAAAAATATAGGGCAATACAAGTAGGTACTGTAATGACGGACGAGGCCTATAGAGGGCAAGGTATTAATAGCCAATTAATGAGAAAAGCAATTAAGGATAACGAGGCTGCTGATTTGATGTTCCTATTTGCAGATGAAGATGCCATTCCATATTATGAAAAATATGGATTCAAAGCATATGCTCATTACAACTACAGTCTTAGTTGTTTATACGAAAAAGGTTCTAAAATTCATTTGATTGCACCAGTAGATGTTGAAGATGTTTCTGAGCGGAAATCTATTATGGAAGCAGAACGTAATGCTTTTAAAAATGAGCTTTATGATGTACTTGAAGGTGAGAGTCTGTTGATGTGGTACCTTGTTAATTTCTATAGAGAGAATATCTATTACATTGAAGAACTCGAAACTTATGTAATCTATTCTATAGAAGATGGTAGGCTCGAATTGTATAAGGTGATTACTAAAACACCTTACTTATTAGAACTATTACTAGACTACATATTGGACTCAGAGATTAAAGAAATAATATTTCATTTTACACCAAGCGATAATCTTTGCTATACTGTCACTAAGAATGAGGAGGCAATTTTCATTCGAAGTCAATTAGAATCAATTGATGTCAAGAGATTTCCAACTACAGCAAAGGCATAAAGGAGACACAAATGGGTTATGCAATAGAACTGAACTTTGACAAGGGTTCAAGTAATAAATTCAAAAAGTTATGGACAGCACTTAAATATCACAATATATGTGATTTCATGGCAGACAATGGTGTTGAACCACATATTGCGCTATTAGTACTTAATGATGAAGCAGATAAGGCTGAGGCACATATAACGAAAGTTGTCAGTGATTTCTTTGAGGAGATACCATCCTTTGAACTGGATGTGAACAGTATCGGTCTGTTTCCTACAGAGGCCAACATCGTCTACTTAAGTCTTGTAGTTACGGCTCATTTAGCTGATTTGCAGCTTGGATTGTACAATCGTATATGTGAAGAAGGGTATGGAGACTATGTTCTTGACAAATATAAGGCCAATAACTGGATACCACATATTACCATGACAATGAACATCAAAGAAACAGATATGATCGATGCAATTAAGCTTCTAAAGCGAAAATTTAGCCCGACGAGAGTCAGCGTAGCTTCTGTTGCATTTCTCAAATTCTACCCAGTGGAATACAAGGCTAATATTGAACTCAAGTCATAAATGATAATTGATTAAGAGACGGATATATTTTAGGATGTTGTAAAGCAAAATAATGCTTGACAGCATCCTTTTATTACTCTATAATACGTCTGTAAAGTAAAAGAGCTTTACAGGAGTGTGTAGATGATGAATCAGATATTTGAAAAGACCTTATTGTTTGATTTTTACGGTGAGTTATTGACGGAACGTCAAAAAGAATTGTATCAGATGTACCATCTTGATGACTTTTCATTAGGTGAAATATCCGAACAGCTCAACATTAGCAGGCAAGGTGTCCATGACGCTCTCAAACGTTGTGATAAGCAGCTGTCTCACTTTGAGGATAAGCTACAGTTGGTTCATAGATTCATACGTAACAAAGAGCGTGTCAGAACGATTCAGTCTCTAACCTCAGAATTAAAGAAGAACCATGATATGAAGGAGCTTCATGAAATTGAAGAATTGACTGAAGCCATAATGGAAGATATGTAAATAAGATAGATCATCTAAATAGATAGACAGTATATAGGAGACAATATGGCGTTTGAAAGTCTTTCCGATAAATTTCAGAATATATTCACTGGTTTAAAAAGAAAAGGTAAACTCAGTGAAGCCGATGTTAAGGCAGCAATGAGAGAAGTTAAGATGGCTCTACTAGAAGCGGATGTTAACTTCAAAGTTGTAAAAGGGTTTGTCAATAGCGTAAAAGAGCGTGCAGTAGGTCAGGATGTTATGGAAAGCTTAACACCAGGACAGCATGTTATTAAGATAGTTAACGAAGAAATGGTCAAGTTAATGGGTTCGCAGGAATCTGAGCTGACATTTAAAAAAAAGATGGTACACCAACAGTGTTTATGATGGTTGGTCTTCAAGGTGCAGGTAAGACAACAACCAGTGCAAAACTGGCTGGCAACTTGAAGAAAAAGGGTAGAAAACCTTTATTGGTAGCATGTGATATTTATAGACCTGCAGCTATTAAGCAGCTACAGGTGGTAGGTGAACAACTTGGTATTCCTGTATTCGCCATGGGTGATAAGAATAAACCAGTTGATATTGCTAAAGCTGCCCATGAACATGCACTTAAGAATCAGAATGATTTAATTATAGTGGATACAGCAGGTCGTCTTCATATTGATAATGAGATGATGGATGAGCTGATGGATATTAGAGATGCAATGAAGCCAACAGAAACATTGTTGGTTGTAGACGCTATGACAGGTCAAGATGCTGTCAATGTTGCTGATAATTTTAATGAAAAAATTGGCATAGATGGCGTTGTTTTGACGAAGTTAGATGGTGATACACGTGGTGGTGCAGCGTTATCTGTAAGGGCTGTAACACAAAAACCAATTAAGTTGGCTGGTATGGGTGAGAAATTAACGGATTTGGAAGTTTTCTACCCAGAAAGAATGGCATCAAGAATACTTGGTATGGGCGATGTTTTAACATTAATTGAGAAAGCCCAAGAGAACATCGATGAGAAGAAAGCAGCTGAGATGGAACGAAAGTTCAGAAAAGCTGAGTTCAATTTCGAAGACTTCTTAGACCAGATGCAACAAATTAAAAGTATGGGCTCTTTGTCCGACCTTATGGGGATGATTCCTGGTATGGGTGCTCAGATGAAGAATGTACAAGTAGATGACAAGCAGTTAGCCAAAATGGAAGCCATGATTTATTCAATGACACTTGAGGAGAGAAACAATCCTGATGTCATTAACCCATCTAGGAAGAAACGTATCGCTGCTGGGTCAGGTAATCAGATACAAGATGTTAACCGTTTCATCAAACAATTTGAACAATCAAAGAAGATGATGAAACAAATGTCTGGCATGATGGGCAAAAAAGGAAAACGTGGCCAAATGGGTGGCATGGGCAACCTATTTGGCGGAGGTAACAAATTACCTTTTTAGTAGGCAAAGAGGTTGTTAGATACATCAGAGTGACATTGTAGTAGCAAGACGAAGCGTCGTAGACGCTCTTCATGTATAAATAAACTAACACAGGAGGTGAAAGAAAATGGTAAAGATCAGACTAAAGAGAATGGGACAAAAGAAAGCGCCTTTTTATAGAATTGTTGTAGCTGACTCAAGATCTCCAAGAGATGGTAGATTCATCGAGCAAATTGGATATTATGACCCAACTAAAGAGCCAATGGACCTTAAGATTGATGAAGAGCTAGCTAACAAGTGGCTTGGAACCGGTGCTCAACCTACAGACACAGTTAACAGATTGTTAAAAACTGCTGGTATCGTTAAGTAGTAACACGACCAAAGTAGGAGGTATCCAATGCGAGAATTAGTTGAAGCTATTGCAAAAGCTTTAGTAGATGATCCTGATGCTGTTACAGTGAATGAAGTTGAAGGTGAAAGATCTACAATTCTAGAACTTAAAGTTGCACCTGATGATATGGGTAAGGTTATCGGCAAACAAGGCCGTATTGCCAAAGCCATTCGTACAGTTGTAAAAGCAGCAGCAACAAAGGAAGACAAACGTGTTGTTGTTGAGATTCTTTAATGTGTGAAGTAACTATGAAGGCTGTTCGATAAGGACAGCCTTTCTTATCTTTTTTGACTTAAAAAACAGGTGAAAATATGGATTATGTATACATAGGTCGTGTTGCTAATACCCATGGTGTAAGAGGGGAAATAAAAGTTTTTCCAACAACAGATGACCCAAAACGATTTGAGAAACTTAAAAAGGTCATTATCGAAAACCCTAGAGGTGGCGATGAGGTCTATCATATTGAGGGCATTAAGTATGTCAGCAAATTTGTTGTGTTGAATCTTAAAGAAATAAATGATATGGACAGTGCTATGCAGCTAAAGCAAGGCGTTGTTAAGATAGATAGGAAGCATGCCCTGCCACTGAAAAAAGATGAATATTACGTTCAAGACCTTGAAGGTGTAGAGGTTTACGATGAAGAGGGTAGGAAACTTGGTGTACTTCGTGAAGTTATATTCACAGGTAGCAATGATGTTTATGCTATTGACTTAGACCAAGGTGGTGAAGTCTTATTGCCAGCAATCAAAGACTGTATCCTTAAAATAGATATGAAAAAGAAAACCATGAAGGTGCACATACTTGAGGGGTTGATGGAATGAAGTTCAACATACTAACCTTATTTCCGGACATGATTAAAGATGGCCTAAACCACAGCATAATTGGTAAGGCTATGGATAAAGGTCTAATAGAAGTGAATCCTATTGACTTTAGGGCATATAGTGATTCAAAACATAGGTCTGTAGATGACTATCCTTATGGTGGTGGTGCAGGTATGGTGATTCAAGCCCAACCTGTAATGGATGCTTATGATGATCTTAAGTCTAAAGGGGCTCCTAAGCGATTGATATATTTGACACCGCAAGGAAAGACTTTTAACCAAAAAATGGCTGAGAATTTTGCAAAAGAAGATGAATTAACCTTCTTGTGTGGTCACTATGAAGGTATAGATGAACGCATCATTGATGCCATTGTAACAGACGAAGTTTCACTTGGAGATTTTGTCTTAACAGGTGGTGAGATAGCGGTGACAGTTATGATTGATGCCATTGCCAGGTTGGTGCCTGGAGTTCTAAAGAATGAGGATTCAAGTGAACACGAGTCATTTCACAACAATTTACTTGAATACCCTCAGTATACAAGGCCAGATGTCTACAAAGATATGCCTGTGCCAAAGGTATTGCTAAGTGGCCACCACAAGAAAATTGAGGAGTGGCGTCATGAGCAATCCTTGCTAAGAACATATAAGAAACGCCCGGATTTATTGGTGAATGCACAATTGTCGGATAAAGACAAACAATTCTTAAAAAAAACATTGCAATTATGATGTGGATGTGCTATAGTTCTATATTGTGAGTACGGATGTTCCGCTTTTACGAAGTTGGTATTATGAATGTCTAGGATGGAAGGAGGATACTCAGATGAATGATATTATTAGAGGTATTGAGAATGCTCAATTAAAGGAAAATGCTGCTGATTTTAACGTAGGTGATACAGTTCGTGTATACGCTAAAGTTAAAGAGGGTAACAAAGAAAGAACACAAATGTTCGAAGGAACAGTTCTTAAGAGGCAAAACGGCGGTGCTAAAGAAAACTTCACAGTAAGAAGAATTTCTTATGGTGTAGGTGTTGAAAAGACATGGCCAGTGCATTCACCAAACGTTGAGAAAATCGAAGTTATCAGACGCGGTAAAGTTAGAAGAGCTAAGCTTAACTACTTAAGAGAGCGTGTTGGTAAGAGAGCTAAAGTTAAAGAGCTTATTCGTTAATTAAAAATGACTAGGGGTAAGACCGAAAGGTTTTACCCTTTTTTATATTATAAGATATTGCTTTGAACTTAACGACTTTTCGTTGTGGTATAATGGTAATAGTGACATGTATTAACTACAACAAATATAGGAGGAGTGAAGCAATGAGTCATATTGAACAACAACTAAAAAAAGTTAGAGAACAAGAGGCAACTTTACAATTTGAAAGCTTCAGTATTGCACTTGCACATGAGATTGGCGCTGCATTGATGAAAAAAGCAGTTGAGGGCAAAAAACTGTAGCCATAGACATAACAAGACATGGTCATAGATTGTTTCATGTAGCCCTTGAAGGTTCAACGCCTGATAATGAAGTGTGGATTGAACGTAAGAAAATGGTTGTAAATAGATTTGGCAAAAGTTCTTATCGTATGAGTCTTGAGCTTGAACAGGCGGATAAGACTATTGAAGAGAAATACTTGTTGGATGAATGGGAGTACGCACCCCATGGTGGTTCATTCCCTATCATTATCAAAGATACAGGTGTTATTGGGACGATTACAGTCTCCGGTTTGCCTTCAAAAGACGATCATCAGCTGGTAGTTGAGGTCCTATCTGAGTTTTGTTAACATTGTATTACATTTGACAAATATCTTGGACTATTTTTCTTAAGTAGTGTAAAATTTAACAGTAGAAAATCTTTAAATCTACAGGAAAGTAGGGAAGAAATTTGGAAGAAAAAAGTATATTGCGAGAATTGCTTGGCTGGGTTAGAGACCTTGCTATTGCACTGGTTGTCGTATTTCTAATATTTAACTTCATTGGACAAAAAACCAATGTTGTTGGAAAATCAATGGAACCAACACTCTATGATGGTGATCAGCTCATTATTGACAAAGTCACATATCGGTTGCAAGATGTTGAACGTTTTGATATTATTGTTTTTCCGTATGAGCCAAAGCTATTCTATATCAAACGTGTTATAGGAATGCCTGGTGAGACAATTAATATTGAAGATGGTCAGGTCTTAGTTAACGGTGAGCCCATTGACCAGGAATTTGGCTTTGATATTATTCATGAATATGGTAATAATTTGCCTATAACAGTGCCACCCAATGAATATTTTGTCATGGGTGATAACCGTAACAACAGTTCAGATAGTCGTTATGTAGATGTAGGTACTGTTGAGAGAGACGAGATTGTTGGTATAGCCAGAGTGAGAATATGGCCAATGAAAGATTTTGGCACACTTTATTAAGGATTAAAAGTACGACTGCTCTTGTAGCAGTCGTTTTTTATAGGAGAAAAATTATGAACATACAATGGTATCCAGGTCATATGACCAAAGCAAAGCGAATGATGCAAGAGAACATCAAGTTAATTGATGTTGTTATTGAACTAGTTGACGCTAGAGTGCCGATTAGCAGTGAGAACCCAGAAGTTAAAACCCTCGCCCAGCAAAAACCAAGAATAGTTGTTTTTAACAAAGTTGACTTGGCAGACCCAGAGCAAACCAAACGTTGGGCCAAAGAATTCACGGACCAAGGTTATGTTGTGGTTGAAGTGAATTCCCAAAAAGGCCAGGGTATCAAAAAAATTGCAGATGCAGTGAAGATTGCATGTAAAGAGAAAATAGCCCGTAATAAACGACGTGGTCTTATTAATAAACCAATGAGAGCAATGGTTGTTGGCATCCCAAATGTTGGCAAGTCCACATTCATCAACAAACTTGTAGGTAAAGCCAGTGCAAAAACTGGAAACAAACCAGGTGTAACCAAAGGAAAGCAATGGCTTAAGCTTAAGAATGAAATTGAGCTTCTTGACACCCCAGGAGTACTTTGGCCTAAATTTGAAGACAAACAAGTTGGTATTAGATTAGCTATGATTGGGTCCATACGTGAGGAGATTCTAGATATGGAAGGTTTGGCTATGTTAATGCTTGAGTTTATGAGGGACAGATATGACCATAAGCTGACCTCAAAATATCCAATTGAAAATATCAAAGACCTTGAAGGGTATGAAATATTAACAGAAATCACTCGAGGTCGTAATTTCCTAAAAACTGGTGGCGAGCCAGACACTGAAAGAATGTCGCGGATGCTTCTTGAAGAATTCAGGAATGGTCGAATGGGTCGTGTTACACTAGAGACTATAGAGGATTATCAGGACCAGGAGGTATAAGATGTTAACCATATCTGCTATCAAAAAAATTGCCAAAGAGACCGATATACATAACCTAGAGGCCTTTATTGAGGCATATGGTGTTGATGAACGTTCTGGAGTGAAAGCGGTTGTTGAGTCAGCGCGTAAACGTATGGCTGCTTATGAGGCTGAACTTGAACGTACAGAGAAGATGAAAAGATACGAAAAAGAATATGCCCACAAAAATGCTATATGTGGTATTGATGAAGTTGGTCGTGGACCTCTTGCAGGACCAGTAGTGACGGCCGCTGTAATTTTACCAAAAGACTGTGATATTCTTTATTTAAATGATTCTAAGAAGCTTTCAGAAAAAAAACGAGAAGAGCTATACCATATTATTATGGATAAAGCAATTGCTGTTAGTATAGGCATAGAAGATGTTGCTACAATTGATGACATTAATATTTTGCAAGCAACCTTAAAAGCTATGAAAACAGCTGTTGACGACCTTAAGGTTGAACCAGATATGATTCTAGCAGATGCTGTTACGATTCCAGGTGTTGATATCGAACAGATATCTATTATCAAAGGTGATGCAAAAAGCGTTTCAATAGCAGCAGCCAGTATTATTGCTAAAGTGACAAGAGACAGAATGATGGTCTCCTATGATGAGATATTTCCAGAATATGGCTTTGCTAGCAATAAAGGTTATGGTGCCAAGGTTCATATTGATGCTATTAAAGCCATTGGGCCTTGTCCTATTCATAGAAGAACATTTATTAAGAATTTTGTATAAGAGGTGATTTCATGCGTATTGACCCTGGAGCACTATACAACCAATACAAACAATCAAGCAAAGTCCAAGGTGAGGCCTCTGTTCGTGGTGGGAAAGTTGCTCTAAAAGAAGGTCAAGTTATACGTGGTGAGATTCTAGATATCAATCAATCCGGTGTAAAAGTTAAGTTGTCGGATGGACAAGTCCTTCAAGCAAGGATGACGGCAGAGTTTCAATTTTCCATTGGTGAGCAAGTTAGCTTCGTTATCAAAGACTCAACACCAGAACAACTTTTGTTAACACCGGATATGAATGCATCTGAGCAAGTGATGGGCAAATTAACAAGCATCCTTGGCAAGGCAGGTCTTGCTGATACAAGTGAGAACCAAGCCATGTTAAAGTTGATGATTGAGAACAACTTGCCAATTGATAAGGACAGCCTTAATGCAATGGCCAAATTACAAAAACAATACCCTGAGGCTTCTCTAAAGCAGTTGGTATTTATGAACAAACATCATATCCCAGTTAATTCAGAGAATCTAAATCAGATGACCATGCTTGAGAATAATGAGCATGCCCTTATGAAGGGGATAGCATCTCTAGCTGAGGATATTACCAGTCAAGTTCACTTTCAAGTAATGAACAAGAAGTACTGAATGTTATTACGGATAATAAAGAAGCAATGACATTTCTTAAGGATATTAATGACCTGCTTGGACAGTTGAGTAAAGAAACTTCTGTACAAATGACGGCTAAAGAAGGAAGCGCGATGGTCTCTAAAGATGGCACCCCTATTGTGGTGAATGGTCAAGAGGCACAAGTTGTTAATGAAAAAGGTGAGCAAGTTGTCACCAACAAAGGCTTACCCACATCTAATGAAGGTGTTATTACTACTAGTGACAATGCTAATGTATCAAGTGATGACAAAAAATGTAAGTCAGTTGCCAAAATCTCTTGATGTACCCATTGCTAAAATGATGTTAAGTGGTGATTTTGAAAAGCTAATTACGACCATTAAAACAGAGACGGGTATTTCACTACCAGAGTCCATAACTGTCAAAGAAATGCAGTTTCTAGCCCAGAAAGGACTTTTCACCCATCAGCAGCTAAGAGATTTCACAAGCTCTGTCAAAGAACAGAGCACTTATGCTACCATAGCCAAAGGATTATTGATGACAGAAGGTACATTAGAGGATGTTTCAGAGCTTCGAAACTATTTTACCAAATTACACGATAAGGTCACATCATTGATTGAATCCAGTGAAAACCTCCTTGGGGCAGAAAACTCTGTGGCTAAAGAGGCGGGCAATGTTAAGGCGTCTGTAGAGTTTATGAATGTAATGAATCAAGATTTCAATATGATACATCTGCCTATGTTACTTGGAGATAAACTCCTTAACTCAGAATTCTATGTGATGAATGACAAGAGTGCAATGAAAAAGGATTCGGACACAATTACAGCTTTGGTTAGACTTGATTTGCTTAACCTTGGCCATACAGATATATATGTTAAGAAGACGGCCAAAAATGTGGATGTGAAATTCTACATGACCGACCAAGATCAGATTCAAGTTATGAAGGACCATGTCTACAAACTGCATAAGATGTTAAATGAAAAAGGTTTCAATATTATGGGTGCGTCAGTTTTACCTCTTGAAGAGGCATTTGATGTAACCAAGGATTTTCTAGATGAAGATGGTAAGAAAATGGAACTTAAACGGTATACATTTGATATGAGAGCGTGATGGTATGGCTGAGAAGAAAAAAGCAGCAGCAGCAATAAAGTACATACAAGGTGAAGATGCACCAAGTGTCGTTGCTAAAGGTAAGGGTATTATAGCCGATAAGATTCTGGAAAACGCAGAAGAATCAGCTGTGCCTATCTATAGAGATGAGAAATTGGCAGAGGAATTGACAAAAATAGACATTGGTGACTATATTCCACCTGAACTGTATACAGTAGTGGCTGAGATAATGGTTTTTGTGACAGACCTAGATAAGTTGAGAGACAAGATGTAAGTGGCAGTAGGTTTTGGGAGAGGCTTATGGATAAAAGAGCACTCGGTCGTCACTACGAGACTATGGCAAAAGAATATTTGTGTCGTAAAGGCTACAAATACATAAAGATGAATTATTATACAAGGTTTGGTGAAATTGACATCATTATGATGGATGGCCAAACCTATGTTTTTGTTGAGGTTAAGTATAGGCAGAGTGATAATAAGGGTAAACCTTTTGAATTTGTTACCAAGAGTAAACAAAACAGGATGATGAAAACAGCTATGTCGTATGTCAAGCAACATGGCCTATATAATCACTCCATGCGTTTTGATATAATTGATATACTAGAAGAAGAGATAAGCCATTATGCCAATGCTTTTGAATTGTCCCGTAAGTATATGTTCTAGTTAAATGTTTAATAATATAAGGATTAGGTAAGCGTATGATAAGGAAATTAATAGATACACCCAGTGTCACCCTAAGTACACATAGGAATAAGGAGGTTGTTTATTTAAGCTTCCCTCATTTTGACAAAACCGGCAGTGTGTTGCATGGATTTTCAACCAAACATGGTGGTATTAGTTCGGGTGTATTTGAGTCCATGAATCTGTCAAAATCAAGAGGTGATCTAAACTTTGCTGTGGATGAGAATTTTAACAGATTCTCTGCGGCTATTGGGGTTAGAAGGGAAAGTCTTGTCTTTAGCGATCAGATTCATGAAGCTGTTGTACGTAAGGTAGGCTTAGAGGATGTTGGTAAAGGATTAGATATTACGTCTGATATTATCGGCGTAGATGGACTTATGACCGACCAAGTAGGTGTTACTCTTGTGACATTCTATGCAGATTGTGTACCCCTATTCTTTCTAGATCCAAAGAGGAAGGTTATAGCCTTATCTCATGCAGGATGGAGAGGAACAGTCAAAGGTATAGGCAAGATCACAGTTGATCAAATGATGGAGACATATGACTGTAATCCTAGTGATATTTTGGTTGGGATAGGACCTTCAATTGGTCAGTGTTGTTATGAAGTCAGCCAAGATGTGATAAATGAGTTTGAAAATAGGGGCGATCATGATATAATTGACAAGATTGCGAAGAAAGTGGATGAGAAGCATTACATGCTTAACCTTCATGAAGCCAATAAGATAGGGCTTTTGGAGGCAGGTATCCCACTTGAAAACATTGTTGTGACAGATGTATGTACCAAGTGTTATAGTGATGATTTCTATTCACATCGTGTTATGGGAAGCGAAAGAGGTAGCCTTGCTGCTATGTTATCCTTAGCATAGAATGGGCAAACGTAATCGTTAATAGATGGTTGGTGTAATAATGGAATTAAAGCAATACCATAAAGATGAAGATAAACAACATATAATTCTGGATGTTGAACCATATAGCATTGCTATGGAACTTGGTATAGAACCAGGTGACAGGCTTGTTAGTATAAATGAGAAAGTGGTAAACGATGCACTTGATTATCATTTGTTGGTTAAAGATGAGCTGATTGATTTGGTCATTTATAAGAAAAATCATGACGAAGCGTGGTTATATGAGATTGAAAAAGATGAAGAAGAAGACTTAGGTCTTGTTTTTTGATAATAATTTGATGGATGAATACAGGTCTTGTCGTAATGGATGTGTTTTTTTGCTTCATTGATCAGTTGCCAAAAGGTATGAGGGAAACCTTGTACTTTAAAGATGATGACGCTAGATTATCATTCTTGCAGGGCAATTATATAACCTTGACCAACATGACGGAGCGAGAAGTCAGTAGAGTGATAGAGTATCATTTATCACCTATTAACATTTCGGTCCATACCATGAATCTTGAACTACGAAAAACCATGCTAAAAAATAAGAACTCTGGTAAGATTGCAGAGTATATGGATCGTTTATATGAAGCGAATATAAGGATGAACGGACAAATCGTTCTATGCAAAGGCCTTAATGATAAAGACGAACTTGATTATACCATTAAAGTACTTAGTGCTTATTTGCCTCATATGCAATCTGTATCTGTAGTTCCTGTAGGTTTATCCAAACACCGTGAAGGTCTTTATCCACTTGAACCCTTTACCAAAGAGGATTGTTTGGATGTTGTTAACACAGTGAGACGCTGGCAGGACCAACTTTATAAGGAACATGGATGTCATTTCATTCATCTGGGTGACGAATTCTATATAATGGCTGGTCTAGAAGTGCCAGAAGAAGATACTTATGATGGCTACCTACAGCTTGAAAATGGTGTTGGTATGACCCGGTTGCTTATTGATACGGCATTGGATTGTATTGATGCAATAGACAAGACGTCTGGGGCAGATGATGATGCGTTGGTTGGTGTTGTTACTAGACGTGTTACAATTGCTACTGGTATGTTAATTCAACCAATCTTAGAGCGGTTGATGAGTAGTTTAATGGATAAAGTACCTGGCCTTGAAGTCAATGTGATTGGGATTAGGAATGACTATTTTGGTGAGATGATTACAGTGTCAGGCTTATTGGTAGGATCAGATATCCTTAATCAACTAAAAGGAAAAGACCTTGGTGACGTCTTATTGTTACCAGATAATATATTAAGAAGTGGCGAAGACATTTTACTGGATGATGTCACTTTGCAAGCACTGAAAAATGGGATAGATGTCCCGGTTGAACTTGTTAGTTACATAGGCGATGATTTGGTTAAAGCTGTTGTAGGAGATACAAGTGTTAGAAAGCAGGAGAATAACAATGAGTAGAAAACCAATAGTAGCAGTCGTAGGAAGACCCAATGTGGGTAAGTCAACCATCTTCAATATGATGGCGGGCCAGAGAATCTCGATTGTTCAAGATACACCCGGTGTCACTAGAGATAGGATATATGCTGATGTCGAGTGGCTGAACTTTAATTTTACCATCATTGATACTGGTGGTATCGAACCAGATTCGAGTGATGTGATTTTGTCACAGATGCGCTTTCAAGCTGAAGAGGCAATTGCAGCAGCTGATGTTATAATGTTTGTTGTTGATGTTCAAACAGGTGTTACAGATACAGATACAAAAGTAGCGGATATGCTACGAAAGAGCCAAAAGCCAATGGTCTTGTGTGTAAACAAGGTAGATAATTTTGACAAGATGCAGTTTGACGTTTATGAGTTCTATAATCTAGGACTAGGTGAGCCAATGCCTTTGTCAGCTATTAACAAAGTTGGTATGGGAGACCTTCTAGACGAAGTAGTCAAACATTTCTTTGAGCCAGTTGAGGACGAGGAAGAAGAAGAAATCACCAAAGTTGCTATCATTGGTAAGCCTAATGTAGGAAAATCGTCATTGGTTAACAAAATCCTTGGTGAAGAGCGACATATTGTCAGTGAAATAGCTGGTACAACAAGAGATGCAGTTGACTCCAAAGTTATCTTTGATGATAAAGAATATGTCTTTATTGATACAGCGGGGTTAAGACGTAAGAACAAAATAAAAGAAGAAATTGAACGTTTTAGTATTATTAGAGCAGTTGCTGCCATTGATAAAGCTGATATTGTTGTTATGATGATTGATGCTGAAGAAGGTATTACTGAGCAAGATGCTAAGATTGCAGGTATTGCCCACGATAGGGGAAAAGGTGCCATTATTGCTGTTAACAAATGGGACGCTATCGAGAAGAATGATAAGACCATGTATCGTTTCCTTGATACTGTTCAGGTGACTTTGTCATACATGACCTATGCACCAATCGTCTTTATTTCTGCAAAAACAGGACAAAGGATTAATAAGTTATTTGAAACCATTGACATGGTTATACAGAATCAGACTTTGAGAATTCAAACAGGTGTACTTAACGATATACTCTACGATGCTATGGCTATGAACCAACCGCCATCTGATAAAGGTCGCCGTTTGAAGATCTATTATATGACTCAAGTGGCAATTAAGCCTCCAACTTTTGTTATGTTTGTTAATGACAAAGAGTTGACCCATTTTTCTTATACAAGGTATATAGAAAATAGGTTAAGGGAAGCCTTTGGTTTCAAAGGAACACCTCTTAAGATGCTTATTAGGGAAAGAAAAGATAAGGAATAAGAAATTGTAATAAGAATAAAGTATGAGTTAAGGAAAGGATTTAATGGGATGATTTACGGAATTAGTATTTTGATTGGTTATTTGGTAGGTAACTTCCAGACGTCTTATATTCTGGGGAAAACAGTGAAAAAGCTTGATATTAGAGAGCATGGTAGTGGTAACTCGGGGGCAACCAATGCGGTTCGTGTCATGGGGTGGAAGCTGGGTCTGATTGCTTTTGTTGGTGATATCCTAAAGGCTGTATTAGCTGTTGTAATCTTAAGAATATACTTTGATGATTCGTTGGCAGGCTTATATGCAGGTATAGGTGTGGTTGTAGGTCATAACTGGCCAGTGGTCCTTGGTTTTAAAGGTGGAAAAGGGATTGCATCGACACTTGGTCTATTGTTGGCTTATGATATTCGTATCGGTTTGGTGGCTTGGGCAATATCAGCTGCTGTTATCATCAAAACCAAATATGTGTCTCTTGGATCCATTATTTTGGTTAGCTTGATGCCTATTGGTATAGCGATTGTATACCCTGGCCGTTATCAAGAACTCATATTAACTGTAGCCCTTGCCATTGTTGCCATTTATAGACATAAGGCAAATATCGGCCGATTAATACGTGGTGAAGAGAATAAGCTTGGGCGAAGCAAGAAGCCTGTTGATGAAGTTTAATATAGGAGAATATCAATGAAGATTAGTGTACTAGGCTCAGGAAGCTGGGGCATTGCTCTGGCAATACTACTTAAAAATAATAGACATGATGTGGCAGTATGGTCAATCTTTGAAGAGGAAGTAGCGATGCTTAATGAAAATCATGAGCATATTAATAACCTTCCAGGTATTCCAATCAATAAGGACATACTTATTACAAGTGATGCCAAAGTGGCAATAGAAGGTTCTGACATGATTGTCTTTGCAGTGCCATCAAGATTTGTAAGATCTACTGCAGATATGGTAAAATCATATATCAGTGACAATCAGATACTGATAAATGTTGCAAAAGGTTTAGAAGATGAAACACTCTATACCCTTGAACAGATTATTAGTGAGGTTCTACCAAGTAATCCTGTGGCGGTTCTATCTGGACCAAGTCACGCTGAAGAAGTGGCTAGGGGAATTCCTACTTCCGTGGTTGCAGCGTGTAAACACAAGGATGTTGTTAAGAAGATTCAAGATACATTTATGAACCAGTATTTCAGGGTTTATGGCAGTGAGGATGTCATAGGGGTTGAAATGGGTGGTGCACTTAAGAATGTTATTGCACTTGCCGCTGGTATATCAGATGGTTTAGGTTTTGGCGATAATACCAAAGCTGCACTTATGACCCGTGGTATTACTGAGATTTCAAGACTTGGTCTTGCTATGGGTGCTTCGGATAAATCCTTTAGTGGTTTGTCTGGTATAGGTGATTTGATTGTTACATGTACAAGTATGCATAGTCGTAATAGACGTGCGGGTATACTTATTGGAAAAGGGGCCACCTTAGCTGAAGCTCAAGAAGAGGTGCAGATGGTTGTCGAAGGTGTTTATGCTGCCAAAGCAGCTTGTTCACTAGCGGACAAGTATGATGTAGAATTACCTATTATTGAGCAAGTGAATGAAGTTCTGTTCAACGATAAAGACCCTAGAGAGGCTGTAGTTGAACTAATGGAAAGGAACAAGAAATTCGAGTAGAAGGTCGGTGTTAAATTGAGTGATTGTGGTTCATGTGGTGGTTGTTCTAGTAAGAAAAAGTCCATTTCGGTGGAATCGGACGTCATCATTAAAGTTTTAACCCAAGCAATAGAGCATAAGTTACATTTTAATAAAGGTCATGGTGAACGTATTGCTAAATTATCCAAATGGTTATCTGAATATCTTGGAATTGATTCTGAGATGACAGAGTTAATTGGTGTTGCAGGCTATCTCCATGATATTGGTATGTTAAGTATGGCAGATGGTATATTAGATAAATCAGGACCATTGTCAGAAGACGAATGGATGCAAATAAGGAATCACCCAAGCAATGCTCTTGACTACTTAGGGGATTATGATGATTTAAAAGAAATTCAAATTATTGTTAGAGACCATCATGAGAAGTTTGATGGAAGTGGCTACCCAAATGGCCTCAGTGGTGGTGACATACACTTAGGTGCTAGGATTATTGCTCTATGTGAAGCAATTGATACCATGGCCACAGACCAACCTTATAGGGATGCCATGGATTTTGAGGCTATTGAAGCAGAGGTGCGAGACAATTCAGGCAAGCATTTTGATCCTTGGTTGTGTATGCATATCAAAGAACTTTTGATTATTTGTCAAGAGATGTTTTATGATAAGTGATTTCAAACAATGAGAAAGCCTATTAACGTCTTGTATTCAATTGTGTTATATGATACAATAACTTTAACTTAATAATAATACTAATCTAAGAGTGGACTTTCGGTCCACTCTTTGTATGTGTTTAAGGCTATTACACGATGAAAGGATGTGAAGACATGGCAAACAAGGACAGAATAGAAAGTATCGCTGAAGAATTGCTTGTACCAATTGTAAAAGAACACGGTGTTGAACTGGTTGACGTTGAATACGTTAAGGAATTAGGACACTTCTACCTTAGAGTTTATATTGATAAAGAAGGTGGCGTTGCAATCAGCGATTGTGAAGTGGTAAGTAGAGCGTTTGAAGAGATACTAGATGCTAAAGACCCAATAAGAGATGCTTATATCCTTGAAGTGAGTTCGCCAGGACTTGACCGTCCACTAAAAAAAAGACAAAGACTTTGAGCGTAGTATTGGCAAAGATGTAGAGTTTAAGCTTTACAAGTCCATAGACGGGCAAAAGGAATTTGTCGGTCAATTAAAAAGTTATACGAAGACTGAGATGGTTATTGAGATTGATGGGGAAGATAAGACGTTCGAGAGAAATGCTGTCGCCCTAATTAGACTATCTGTTGTATTTTAGCTTATAAATCATTCTAAGGAGGATATAATCATGAATGCTGAATTCATTCAGGCATTGGCACAAATTGAGAAGGAAAAGGGAATCAGTAAGGAAGTATTGATTGAGGCAATCGAGAATTCACTGATTACAGCATGTAAAAATAATTTTGGTGCATCAACCAATGTTGTAGTAACAATTGACAGAGACAAAGGTGATGTATCTGTTCATGCTGAAAAAGAGGTTGTTGAAGTTGTAGAGAACGACCAGATAGAAATGACTTTGGAAGAAGCAGTTACAATGAATCCAGATTACGCAATGGGTGATATCGTGCAGATTGAGATTACACCTAAGAACTTTGGACGTATTGCGGCGCAAAAAGCCAAGCAAGTTGTTGTTCAAAAGATTCGTGAAGCTGAGAGAGAAGTATTGTTTAACCAATACATCTCAAAAGAAAAGGAAGTCGTTACTGGAATTATTCAAAGAGAAGTGAAGAACAACATCGTTATCAACTTAGGTAAGATTGATGCGATTATGACTGAGAAAGAACAGATTCCTGGAGAGTCCTATTCACCAAATGAAAGACTTAAGGTCTATGTCGTTGAAGTTAAAGAAAGTACCAAAGGACCAAAAGTCTATGTTTCAAGAACGCACCCAGAGCTAATTAAGAGGTTGTTTGAGCAAGAAGTACCAGAAGTTCATGATGGTGTTGTTGAAATCAAATCTGTTGCTCGTGAAGCGGGTTCAAGAACAAAGATTGCAGTACATTCAACCAACCCAGACGTTGATCCAGTTGGTTCATGTGTTGGGCATAATGGTGCTCGTGTAGGAATCATTGTACATGAGTTAAAAGGTGAAAAGATAGACATCATTCCATGGAATGAAACTCCTGAGAGCTTTATTGCGGCTGCACTTAGCCCATCAAAAGTTGTCAAAGTAGTCGTTGATCCAAATGAAAAAAGTGCCAAAGTTGTTGTGCCTGATTATCAATTGTCTCTTGCAATTGGTAAAGAAGGACAAAATGCAAGATTGGCTGCTAAACTTACAGGTTACAGAATCGACATTAAGAGTGAGACACAAGCCAAGGAAACTGACTTCATAGTTGAAGTTGAAAAGGCTGATAACCCATTTGAGCAATTCCTCGAAGAGGAAGCTGCCAACAAGGCTGCAGCAAAAGATGTGGATACAGATGACTTTGCTTTGGATGAAGACGACGAGATGGACTTCGGATTTACATTTGATGAAGAGGACTTAGACCTTGATGAAGATTTCGGAAATGACTCTGATGATTTGTTTGAAGAGGAGTAATCGATATGACAAAAAAATTTCCAATGCGTAAATGTCTTGGATGTCAGGAAATGAAAGAAAAAAAATCACTAATCCGTGTTGTAAGATCAAAAGAAGGTGACTACAATGTTGACCTTACGGGAAAGATGAATGGTCGTGGCGCTTATGTCTGCAAAAGCGTAGATTGTTTTGTCAAAGCGGAGAAGTCAAAAGGTCTTGAGAGGGCTTTTAGTGGTAAAATTCCTGAAGAAGTATATAGATCCTTAAGAAAAGAGATAGAAGCCATTGAATAAGACATTATCTCTTATAGGGTTAGCAATGAAGGCAGGCAAAGTGGTATCAGGTGAGCAAACAGTAGAGATGGCCATCAAAAGTGGCGAAGTTTTCTTATGTATTGTGGCGGTTGATGCTTCTGATAACACAAAAAAGAAGTTTAACAATATGTGTACATACCGTAACATTGATTTAATCGAGTTTGGTGAGAAGGCAACCCTAGGCGGAGCGATTGGTAAAGAGTACCGCGCAACCATAGGAATTGCCGATGAAGGGTTCGCTAAGACTATTAAGTCCAAGTTGGCGTTGTAGACAATAACACGGAGGTAGTTTGATGTCGAATATTAGAGTTCATGAATTAGCTAAAGAGTTAAAAATGAGTAACAAAGCGTTATTAGGCGTTTTGAAGAAAATGAAGATTAATGCAGAGAGTCATATGAGTGCAATTACGGAAGAGGACCATGCATTAATTGTTAAAAGATATAATGCTGCGAAGAAGAAAGCAACAGAAGCAGCAAGACGTAGAAAAGCTGAAGCTGAATCGACAGCCAAAGCAGAAGCTGCTAAGAAGGCGAGAGCAGAATCTGAGAAGAAGAAACGTGAAGCTGAGGCTAAGAAAAAAGCTGAAGCAGAAGCCAGAAGAAAAGCAGAAGAAAAGCGTAAAGCTGAAGAAGCTAAAAAGAAAGCTGAGCTTGAAGCAAAGAAAAAAGCTGAAGCAGAAGCAAAAAAAAGCTAAGAGAGCTGAACGTAAGCAAACAGATACGGAACAAGAGCCGATTGAGAAAACAAATAAGAAGCGTCATAAGCAAGTTGACGAAGTTGAAGAAGAGAAGGAATTTATTGAGATTCCTGATAATGTAGCTGTAAGTGTTTTAGCTGATAAGCTTGATACTCAGGTATCTGACATCATTAAGAACTTAATGATGCGAGGTATTATGGCTACTGCAAATCAAGAAATCAATTTCGAACTTGCTGAAGAAATTGCTCTTGAATACGATTTACTTGCTGAAAGAGAGCCTGAGAAGGACATTGTAGAAGAATTCTTCAAAGCAGGTGATGATCTTGAAGATGATGAAGCGGATCTTGAAAAAAGATCTCCTATTGTTGTGGTAATGGGTCACGTTGATCATGGTAAAACTTCATTACTTGATGCATTACGTGAAAGTAATGTAACAGCACGTGAGCATGGTGGTATCACACAACATATTGGTGCATCAGTAGTAGGTCTTGATTCAGGTGAGACAATTACATTCTTAGATACACCAGGTCATGAAGCATTTACTGCTATGAGACTACGTGGTGCAATGGCTACAGACATAGCAATTCTTGTTGTTGCAGCTGATGATGGTGTTATGCCACAGACAGTTGAAGCAATTAACCATGCCAAGGCGGCAGGGGTTCAGATTATTGTAGCTGTTAACAAAATCGATAAACCAGGTGCTAACCCAGACCGCGTACTTCAAGAACTTGTTGAATATGAACTTGTACCAGAAGCATGGGGTGGAGACACAATCTGTGTTCAAGTGTCAGCCATTGAAAAGACAAATCTTAATGAACTACTTGATATGATTATTCTTGTATCAGAAGTAGAGACATATAAGGCTAATCCTAAGAAGAAGGCTAATGGAACAATCATAGAGGCTCAACTTGATAAGGGTAGAGGTCCAGTTGCTACTGTACTTATTAGCAATGGTACATTAAAAGTAGGAGATGCAATCATTGCAGGTCCAGCATATGGTCGTATTAGAGCTATGATTGATGATAAAGGACGTCGTGTTAAGAGTGCAGGTCCATCAACACCTGTTGAGGTACTTGGACTATCAGAAGTACCAACAGCTGGTGATGCATTCTACACAGCTAAGAACGAAAAAGAAGCAAGACATATTGCTGAGAAGGTTGTAGATCAAAACAGAGTTAAGATGATTCAAACAACACCTCAAAAAGTAACACTTGATGACTTGTTCCATCAAATCCAAGTTGGAGAGATGAAAGAGCTTAACATTATTGTTAAGGCAGATACACAAGGTTCTGTTGAAGCAGTTAAGCAAAGTCTGATGAAATTATCTAATGAGGAAGTTGTTATTAGAGTTATTCACGGTGGTGTTGGTGCTGTAACAGAGACAGACGTTATGTTGGCTTCAGCATCTAATGCAATCATTATTGGTTTCAATGTACGTCCTGAGACGAGTGCTAAAACAGTTGCTGATGCGGAAGCCATTGACCTTAGATTATACCGCGTTATCTACAATGCTATTGAAGATATCCAAGCTGCTATGAAAGGTATGCTTGACCCAATCTTTGAAGAGAAGGTTATTGGTCATATCGAAATTCGTCAGACATTCAAAGTGTCAGGTGTTGGTACAATCGGTGGTGGTTATGTTCTTGATGGTAAAGTTCAACGTAACTCACAAGTACGTCTAAACCGTGACAACATTGTTATCTTTGAAGGTGAACTAGCTTCACTTAAGCGTTTCAAAGATGATGTTAAAGAAGTTGCTACAGGTTACGAATGTGGTGTAATGTTGGATAAATACAACGACCTTAAAGAAGGCGATGTTGTTGAAGCATTTGTTATGGAAGAAATCGAAAGATAATAATGCGCTCAAGTTAGCATTATTATCACTTTCGATTTCGACGGTAAGTCACAATTAGTCCAAGGCTGATTGTGACGAGACCGGATTGTACAAATTTAGTCAAACTAAAATTGTATAGTCCGGAACTGCTTTTAAAGTACGGAATTACTTTAGTATATCCCGTACTTACTTTTAAAGGTTCGGGAATTACTTTAGTACATTCCCGGATGCACTTAGCAAGAAAAGAGGTAATAACTATGAAAAAAAAATAGTAATAGACTAATAAGAATAAACCAAGAGGTTCATAATGACCTCAGTAATATTTTACGTGGAGATATCAAAGACCCACGTGTTAGCCCGTTGACATCAATTGTTAAAGTAGATGTAACGCCAGACTTAAAGTTTTGCAAAGTCTATGTTAGTGTTATGGGTGAAGAGAAAGAGCAAAAGGATACAATGGAAGGACTTAAGAGTTCAGCTGGACACATTCGTTCAGAGCTTGCACACAGAACTAACTTAAGAAACACACCACAATTGACTTTTGTTATAGATCACTCTATTGAATATGGCGTTGAGATATCAGCCCTCATTGATAAAGTTGTGAAACATGATGATGAGGAAGCTTAATTAGGAGCGGACAAATGAAATTATCAGAATTGATTAAGATATCAAGGAATTATAATCGTATATATCTGGTTGGTCATGAGCATCCTGATGGTGATTGCATAGGTGCAACATTAGGACTTGCCATGCTGCTTGAGAAATGTGATGTTAGTTGCCGTGTCTTACTCAAAGACCCTCCAACAGGCTATAACCATTTGCCTGTTGATGAGTGGGTTGATGAGACGATACCAGAGGAAATCGATTTGCTAATATCTCTTGATACAGGTGATCTTGAAAGACTTGGTATTTTTGCTGTTTTATCAGCTAGGGCCAAAGAAGTCATAAATATAGATCATCATGCAAGCAATACACACTTTGGTGACATCAACTTTGTAGATGAGTATGCCAGTTCTACCAGTGAAATGGTTTACAATATGATTGATATTGATGGTATATTAAATAAAGAGATTGCAAAAGCGCTGTATACAGGTATTATCTATGACACAGGTGCATTTAAACATAGCAATACCAAGCCATCGACACATCATGCAGCTGCAGACTTGATTAGATTTGGTATTGATTATACTTCCATGATTAACAAGATGTTTTTTGAGAAACCATATAAGGCTATGAAAGCTCAAGGTTTGGCCTATGCTAGACTTGTTATGCTTGAAAATGAAAAAGTGGCTGTCTCTTATCTTAAGGCCAGCGATTTTGAAGAGCTTGACATTACCAAAGCCCATACTGAGAGTATCGTACAATATATGAACGAAATTCAAGGTGTTGAAGTGGCAGTTTTTTTCTATGCCCTTGATGAATCGACTTATAAGATTAGCTTAAGGTCAAAGGGTGCAGTGGATGTTTGTGAAGTTGCCAAGAAATTTGATGGTGGTGGTCACATTAAGGCTTCAGGTGCAAAATTTGATGGAACAATTGATGAGGCTATCGATGCTGTTATGGAAGTCATTGGACTTCAATTAAATGATTAGGAGCTTCATATGTACAATGGAATATTAAATATTTACAAAGAAAAAGGCTACACATCTCATGATGTTGTGGCTATTCTTAGAGGTGTTTTAGGTCAAAAAAAGATTGGGCATACAGGCACCCTTGACCCAGAAGCGACAGGTGTACTGCCAATCTGTCTTGGGAAAGGAACCAAAGTAGCAGGTCTATTAACGGATAAAGATAAGATTTATAGAGCGACGTTCAAACTTGGCGCGGAGACTGATACCCAAGATTATACGGGTGAAGTTGTTTCACAAATGCCTTATGATGGTATAAGTGATACGATGGTGTATGATACTATAGGTAATTTCATAGGAGATGTTGATCAGATTCCACCAATGTATTCGGCTATTAAGATTGGTGGTAGAAAGCTATATGATTTGGCAAGAGAAGGTATTGAAGTAGAGCGTCAGAAAAGACGTATAACAATTCATTCAATCGCCGACATACAAATTAACTTGCCAAATATATCCATGACAGTCAATTGTTCTAAAGGCACTTATATCCGTACCCTCTGTAGAGATATATCAGAGTCTCTTGGGACTTGCGGTCATATGACATCACTTGAGAGAACGGCATCGGGTTTATTTAAGTTAGAAGATGCCCACACACTTAATCAAATTAGGGATTTGGTCGCTCTAAAACAACTTGATGATAGTGTTATTGACATAGATAGTTTGTTTGATTATGAGCGGGTCGTTATTGGCAGGGATTATTATAAGTTACTTGACAATGGTAATAAATTGCCACCTGAAGCAGCAAAAGTAAAGAAGACATGGTTGGATAAAACACCACTTAATGTGTATAATGAAGAAGATGACTATATGGGAATTTATGAATGGTCAGTAAATAAAAAACAAATAGTACCTATAAAGTTCTTCAATATTCGTAAACAGAGTTAAAGAGAGGATGTAATCATGGAAGCTATCATTCAAAGTATGAAATTTGAAATTCCTGAATGTGTGGTTGTATTTGGTAATTTTGATGGTGTTCACAAGGGGCATCAGTTATTAATAAATGAAGCAATAAGAAAAGGTAAAGAACTTGGTGTTGCTACAGCATTATTCACATTCAGACCTCACCCAACTTATGTGGTGATGGGGAAAGATGAGAAAGATATCATATTTACACCTGACGAAAAAAGAGGTGTAGTTAGTGATTTGGGCATTGATTATTATATCGAGTTTCCTTTCACTATGGATGTTGCCAAAACTGCACCAGAAGAATTTGTGGATGTGGTCATTGCCAATCAATTGCATGCAAAGTGTGTCATTGTTGGTGAGGATTTTAGGTTTGGTAGTAGGAGAGCAGGCGATGTTACTATGCTTAAAGAACTTGGTAAATCCTATGATTATGATGTGATTGCTTTTGAGAAAGTTTGTGACCATGAAAGAACAATAAGCAGTACTTGGGTTAGAGAAGTTCTAAAAGAAGGGGATATGGAGATGTTTAAGGAGTTGACAGGTAGAGATTTTCCTGTCATTGGTGTAGTTGAACATGGACGTGCAATTGGAAGGACAATTGGATTTCCAACCGCTAACCTGAACACTGCTTCATCAAAAATATTACCACCAAACGGGGTATATGCTTCTTATACAACTGTAGAAGGGATTAAGTATAAGAGTATCACCAATGTTGGCATTAAGCCAGGCTCCATAAGTGGTGAAATGGTGGTTGAAACATATATTCTTGAGTTTGACAAAATGATTTATGGTGAAACCATTCAAATTGATATTGCACATTTCCTTAGAGAAGAGTATGAGCTTGAATCACTTGACCATTTAATAGCCCTTATAAAAGAGGATTTGGTTAACTTAGAGAACTATTTTAAATCACTATAATAATGGGAATAATAAGCTATAGAGATTGGCCATAAGGCTAATCTCTTTTTGTTTGCATATCACATCAGTTTTGGTATAATTAATATGGGTGTTTAATAAATAAAAGATAAAAAATGCTATACCAACAAAATAAGGAGGTAACTATGTTAAATCGTATTGATGGCTTAAAGGGGAATGCTATCATCATGATAGGCTTTGTGGTGTTTATAACCATGGGTCTATTGTTAAGTCCGAAAAGAAGTGGGTGGGAGATAATTGTTGCCATAAGTTTTTCAGTTATATTTGGAATCTTATCTACCATGTTCATCAAATCTATTCAAGTTTCATTGATTGCGAAAAAAGAGAAAATGAAGAAAATAATTATGTTCGACGGTGCAGTCAACACCATTGGTTATGGTATAGCCACTTTTTTTTGTAGGCATGCTTATACGTGAAGTGTTGGTTTATGGCAAAGTAGATACAGGTTTATTCTATATATTCTTGCCAGTATTTTGCATGTTTTCTTATGTTAGTGCTATATATATTGATCAGCAACGTATATTTATTAATAGTGAATATGTTGATGTTGATAAGATTGAAACTGTACAAATGAAGGAAGCGGTTTTTGGTTTATACACTATTTCAATTAAGATAGAAAATGTAAAAAAAACTTAAGCTAATAACACTTGATAAGAAACGTGCTCATGAAGTGATGAGTTACTTTAATGAGTTCTCTATGATACGACTGGAATCAACAGGTAATTAGGTCGATTTTTGTTTACAAACCACTTCTACTATGGTACTATATTCTGTGGAAGTTAGCCGTTGCTCGGATAGTTGGGGACTCCGCCCATGTCTTGGCTTCTGGCGATTAATTTATAAGGTGGCTACGTGCCACGAATGGAGGATTACAATGCAAACAGCAATGCCAAAAGAAGTAAAACAAGAGATTGTCACTAAGTATGGTCGTAATGATCAAGATACTGGTTCACCAGAAGTTCAAATTGCACTTCTTACATGGAGAATCAATCACCTAACAGAGCATCTTAAGATGCACAAAAAAGATCACCACTCAAGAAGAGGACTTCTTAAGTTAGTTGGTCAAAGAAGAGGACTACTTAAGTATCTTTCAAATAAAGATATCGATGGTTACCGTAATCTTATTAAAGAATTAGGTCTAAGAAGATAATCATATATAGAGCGAGTTTATCTCCGCTCTATAGTTTTATTTTAAAAAA